>FTCF01000320.1_pt1 | contig 17897 bp, 12 predicted proteins | sample 1639631 | NCBI WGS metagenome assembly FTCF01 (sample SAMEA3914864, study PRJEB12502) | metagenome | biome: forest; material: soil | place: USA | collected 2012-03-12 | depth 0.3 m
GCTTCGCACAGGATGGAGGTCAGCGCCAGCGGCAGGACGGCGGCGATCACCGCACGGACCGAACGGAAGACGAAGAAGCAGAGGATCACCACCGATCCATAGATCCAGAGCAGCATCTCATGCATCGCCCTGCCGACGACGATGTTGGTGGCGGCCTCGAACCCGCCCGACCCGGCGCCCAGCAGAATGGTCATGCCTGGGCCGCTGTGCTTGGTGGAGAAGGTTTCGATCTTCTTCACGACCGCATCCAGCGTCTCGGCCTTGTGGTCGCGCAGATAAACGAAGATCGGGAGCAGGTTGCATGGCTGGTTGAACAGCTCGCGCGGAGCCACGGTGGTGATGGCGTTGAGCGTCCCCTGGTTGGCGATGAGCTGGTACCATTTGAGGCTGCCCTCGTTCATCACCGAGGTCATATGAGTGCTGAGCGTCGCCATGGAATTGGTATCGATGACCCCCGGCAGTTCCTGCAACTGCCATTCCAGCAGGTTTACCGTGGCCAGCACGTCGTAGTGGATGCAGGCGTGGTCGGGGGTCTTGACCATGGCGACCAGCACGTCGCTCGTGGTCTGGTAATTGGCGTTGAGGAAGGCGTTGTCTCTGTTGTAGCGGGAGTTGGGGCGCAGCTCGGGCGCGCCATGGTCCAGGTCGCCGATCTTCAGATTGGAGCTGACCACCATGCCCAAGCCGCCCAGCACCAGCGCGGCCACGATGGTGGCCAGCGCCACGCGCGGCTGGGTGAAGCGATCCAGCAAACGCCAGAACCAGGGATCGGCGTCGTACGCGGCCGCCTCTTCGGTCCGCAGGCTCCGGGCTGCGGCCTTGCGGTCCACGCCGGTGTAGGACAGCAGCACCGGCAGCAGCAGCAGGTTGGTGAACAGCAGCATACCGACGCCGATGCTCGCCACGATGGCCAGTTCCCGAATGACCGGAATGGGAATCACGGCGAGAACGGCGAACCCCACGGTGTCGCACAAGAGCGCCGCGAAGCCCGCCATGAACAGGCGGCGGAACGTGTAGCGGGCGGCGATCAGCCGATGCGTGCCGCGTCCGATATCCTGCATGATACCGTTCATTTTCTGGGCGCCGTGGCTCATGCCGATCGCAAAGACCAGAAATGGGACCAGGGTCGAATAGGGATTGAGCTCATAGTCCAGCAGCCAGACCAGACCCAGTTGCCAGGCCACCGCCACCAGCGAGCAGGCCACGACCAGGAGCGCCGAGCGGACGCAGCGGGTGTACCAGAAGAGAATGGCCATGGTCAGAGCAATCGAAACGGCGAAGAAGGCCAGGACCTGCTGCAGGCCGTCGATCAGGTCACCCGCCACCTTGGCGAAGCCGGTGATGTGAATGTGAATCCGATCCGACGAGTACTTCGTTCGGATCCGCTCGATCTCCGCGGAAAAATCCCTGTAGTCGATGTATTTGCCGGTGCGCGGATTGCCGTCGATGAGCGGCAGCAGGATGATGCTGGACTTGTAGTTGCCGGCCACGATCTGGCCGATCTGGCCCGACTTTTCCACATTGGCGCGGACCTCGGCCAAGCTGGAGACGGAACCGTCGTAATGATCGGGGATCACCTGCCCGCCTTCCAGCCCGTCCTCGGTAACGCCGGTCCAGCGCATGTTGGGAGTCCACAGCGACTTCATCGCCGCGCGGTCCACGCCGGAGATGAAATACACCTCGTCATTGATGCGCTTCAGGGTTTCCAGATAGGCCTTGTCGAAAATGCTCTCCCCGGTGGTCTCCACCGCAATCTGCACGGTGTTGCCCAGGCCCTGGAGATCGGACTTGTTGGCCAGGTAGTTGACGATATACGGGTGCTGGATCGGCAGGGATTTCTCGAAGCTGGCGTTCAGCTTCAGATGCACGGCGCAAAAACCGAGGCCGAACGTGACCAGCGCGCACAGCGTGACGACGATCAGGCGGTTGTTGAACAGCAGACGTTCGACCAACGATCCCGACCGGCGGTCGAAGTCGGCAAGCGAGGCGACCACCGGCTGGTTGGACAGAGACGCATCGGGGCTCATGAGAACAGGTGCTCCATCAGATCACGACGGCCAGATCACAGCGGCCAAATTACAGCGGCCCAATCACAGCGGCAGGCGATTGACGCCGTGCGTGCCGGTCAGCACCAAGGCGCCGTCGGCCGCCTGGGTCACGGCAGCGAAGGGAAAGGGATTGGGCACGGGCAAGGCCGTCACGGTTGCGCCGCGATCCCGGCTGAGCAACAGGTCGCCGCGGTCGCTGACCAGGGCGATGGCACCGTCCTGAAGCAGGGTGCCGCCGTCGATGCTGCCGGCCAGCCCGGTTTCCACCGGCCTCCAATGATGCCCGCCATCGCCGGAGGAGAAGGCGTGACCCTTGAGACCGAAGACGATGACGTGGCCGTCGCCGGCAGGCTGAACGCCGTAGAAGGTGCCGGGATAGGGCATCTCGAGCCGGACGAATTGCCCGCCGCCATCGTCGGAACGGGCGGCATAGCCCTGCTCCCCCACCAGGAATATCCGTTCGCCCGCCGCCCGAATGGCAAAGAGATGCAGTTGACCCGGATTGTCGATGTGGTCCTGCCAGGGCCGCCATGTGGCTCCGCCATCCCCGGTGCGAAAAGCGAGACCATAGGCGCCGACGACGAAACCTTCCCGCTCGTTCTTGAAATGAACATCCAGGAATGGTTTGTCGGCCCCATCCTGGACGAGCAGTTGGGCCGAGGCCAGAGCAGGATCGGGCCGCCCATCGGATTCGGCCGGTTTCGCTTTCCTCTCCGCCTCGGCCAAGACCAGGGTGGCGGCCTGGGCTCCGTCCAGTTGCTTGATCCAGGTCTCGCCGCCATCCTTGCTGTGCAGGACGATTCCGGAATGGCCGACCGCCCAGCCTTCCCTGGATGTCGGGAAGGACAGCGCCGTCAGGGTGACGCTGGTGGGGACCGACGCTTGCCGCCATGTCCTGCCGTCGTCGTCGGACAGGACGACGTAGCCGCGCTCGCCGGCCGCCACCAGGCGGGACCCGGCCCGGGACACCGCAACCAACACCGAGGATTGGGCCCGATGCGTCTGAATGGCAGGCAGATCCACCATGTGGGGAAGAGGCGGGGCCGGCTCCGGACCCGCCATCGCATGGGATACGGCGCTCAGGCCCAGCAACAGGCCAGCCGCCCAGGCGCCGCGCCGCCTCAACGTACGCCCCGCGACGCCATGGCGTCGGGCGAGAAATAGGATTCCGGCTTGCGCGGGACGATCTTCCAGGCCGCACCCGGTTCCGGATCCCACAGGGTGTCAAGGTTGTAGTCACCCTTCTCAAGGTTATAAATGGCCCACGGGTTGAGATTGATGCCGGGCATGTCGGCGACGACCATCGGGAAATTCTGGATGTGCCGCCACAACACGTTCTGGCCATCCCATTCGTCCTCGATCAGAAGCGCCCAGCTATCCTCGTCGAAATAGAAGCGGCGATGGGGCAGGACATGACGTGCACCCGACTTCAAGGTGGCGTCGACCGCCCAAACCCGGTGCAGTTCCCAGCGCACGTGATCCGGCTTGGCAAACTCCGGACCCAGGAGTTGCTCGTGCGGCAGCAGCAGCATCCGATTCTCGTTGTAGGGAACGTACATCTCCTGTTTGCCGACGATCTTCCAGTCATAGCGCTCGGGCGAGCCCATGAAACCGAAGACCTCGTCGTAATTGTTGAAACCCGAAGCCACCGCGTTTGGAACGTCGAACCCGACGGTCGGCGCCCGGCGCACCCGCCGCTGGCCGCTCAAATACTGCCAAGCCTGGCGTGGCTGGCTGACAAAATCGGTGGAGTCGACGAACAGGATGAACTCGCCGCTCTTGTAGGGCGGCTCCAAGGTCTCGACGTAATTATACCAGAAGGTTCCGTTGAAGGTGTCGAGGGAACCATCCTTGTAATAGTAAGGATATTGCACCACCACATGGGATCGGTTGGCCAAGGTCCCCTTGCCGGCGCTGTCGACGATGTAGCCCGAAAAGGTGTATTCCGCCGCCTCTCCCGTCCATCGCAGGAGATGGTTCCACAGCACCTCGGCACCGGTCTTGGGGATGGGAAAAGGAATGCCGCCATAAGCACCGGCGAGGCTCAAGCCGTTCTTCTCAAGCTTGGCCCGGGTGGCGTTGGCAAACGTGTTGTCATAAACCCATTGGGGGCCGCCCGCCGTGCGGTGGGTCGGATAAACGTCGATCCGATAGCTGGGGTGCTTGACGAACATGGCTTTCACACCGTCGCTGAGCTTGTCCGCGTATTTCGCGGCAGTCTGGGCGGTGATGGAAAACAACGGCTTTTCCTGGGCGAACGGGTCGGGCCTCTGGTCGCCCGACTTGTAGCCGGGAGGAAGTTGGGTGAAGACCCCGCTCCACGCTGGAATGGTGCCGTCCTTGTTGCCGGCCTTCTCGGCCCCAAAAGGCGTCAGCGTGGACTTGAGCTGAGCCGCTTCTTCGGACGTAACGGCGGCAAAACCGGTTTGGCTCACGCACAGAAAAGTCAGTCCCCCGACCAATGCCGATACATATTTTTTATGATTTCCCATCGACGTTTCCTCGTTCTTAGAACGTGCGTGACACGTAGAGAGACAAGAAGTCTCGATCCGCCAACGTTTGTTTGTTGGAAAGGGAGACCATGGGAACCTTGTTGACCGGGCTGACCAGGCTGCCGGCATTGCCCCAGAAGCTGGTGTAACTGAGGCCGATATTCCACACGGACCGATAGGTGCCTTTGAGGCCCACCGACCAATCGCCCCCGTGCTCCGCCCCACCGTTGAACGCCAGGATGGCGCGCGAACTGCCCACGGGGTTGTAGCCGAAGCCGATGGGTACCGAGACATCGAGGCCCGGCAGGACCTGGAAATAGGTGGGTTCGAACAGGAAACGAAGCGCCACCGCGTCGCGGGTTGTCGCTGGATCGACGGCCGCCTCGTTCCTGGTGACGGCCATCACGCGATTCCAGGCCACCTCGCCCAGAAAATTGCCGCCATCCCACAACGAAGACGGTGGCAGAAGATAGATTGCCGAAATATTGCCATGCAACGTATTTCCAACGGCATAGGCGACGTTCCCCCGATTATTGGCGTCGGGATTGCACACGCCACCACCGATGCAGCCGATGTTCACCGGATCGCTGACCAGGTCCATATTGCGGCGAGTCGAAATCTCGGCAGCCACATTGAAGTCGCCAACGTTGGTGCTGGCACTGATGCCATAAGCCTGGATGCCTTCGTGATAGACCTGCCGGTATTCGCCAAACTTGCCGCCACCGCTGCCGATGTCGGCTCCCTGGCCGGGGATCACGTAGAGTTGTGGGGTCTTTGCGTTGTAGCGGATGGCGTAGAGGCCGAGATCCAGGTCCGTGTCCTTCGGTGAATAGCGGACCGAGACACCCCCTTGCCCCAAATTCCGCGACTTCATGTCCGAACTGCGCGCGAGGTACCAGTTGGGTGCGATGCCGGGAACGAAGAGGCGTTCGGCGCCATTGCCGACATGGTCGGCGCTGGACAGGAAGCTGCCGACGAGTGGCAGCAGGGTAGACCGCCGTTCGAACTGGAGGTAGGCGCTGGCGGACAGCCGGGAGCTGATCTGCACGCTCCCCGACAGTTGGTTGACCGGCCGCAAAATCTCCTTGAACTGCGAGCTGGGGACGCTCAGGAGCTTCACCAGGTCCACCGGGGCCTGGCCGCCGGCGATCCCGTTGGCACCGAAGAACAGGGTTTCGCCCCATTGAATGGTGTGCCGGCCCAAACGTGCGGTGATCTGGGTGTCGTCCACATCGCCCTTGCCAAAAACGAAGGCGTCGAGCAACTCGACCTTCCGGCCCATGGCCGTCCTGGTCGGACCGGGAAAGCTGTCTGGGCTCCCGGACAGACGGTTGGATGAACCTGGTGAATCGTTGTCGGTGTGGCGGTTGTAGAGGCTGTCGTACCAGCCGGCGACGCTGATTCGACTGCCGACGTTCTGGTAGGACGCATCCAGTTCGCTCAGCAGATCGACGCGGTTGGAGACGAACCCTCTCTTGAAGTTGCGGTCGCCGTCGTCGAAATTCACGTCGGTCGTCAGCGTGGAAGACGGCGTCATTACCCGGTAGGCATTGCTGTATTTCGCGGTGTTATCCCAGCGGACCTTGAGGTCCGGAATGCCGGTATCGATTTCAGCCGCAAAGCCCGCCGTGGACGCGGCAAGATTGGCTACAGCGATGAGAGTCGACCGACCAGCCGCTCTCCACAAAAGGCGATGATGCGCAAGCCTATCTTCTGCCATTCCCATTAAAATCCCCTCATTCATTGTTGATCTCAGCAACACACCACAACTGAAAACCCGCATCCTTTTCGGATACGAAAATCCAGCCGTCGCGGCGCTCACCCGATCCACGAGGGGAACATGACTTTATTGTCCGCCTGATCATGCAGATACTTCCCCCCGGTGGGCGGAGTTAAACCCAATACGGGTTCCCCGCTTTTATTGTCGAGAGAGCAGAATGAATGTTTGCCCATCAAGCAGTCCTGCACAGGACGAAACCAGTCTCTGCACAAAATGGATGGCTGAAGGACGGGCTGCAAAAAGCGACCCCGCGACCGGAGCCGACACGCGACCTGCTATTTCGACAGGGACTTGCGGTAGGCCGCGGGCGTGATGTCCAACTGACGGCGGAAGGTCCGTGTCATATGTTCCTGATGGCAGAAACCGCACTCGAACGCGATCTCGGCGATGGGCTTGTCGGTTGCGGCCAGCAGCCGCTTGGCCTGCTGGATGCGCCGGTTGAGAACATACTGATGCGGAGTCTGGCCCGTCGCCTGGCGAAAGCGCCGGGCAAAATAGACGGGACTCAGGCTCGCGACGCCGGCCAGGTCGGAAATAGTGATGACCTGGTCCAGCCTGGCTTCGATGAAGTCCACGACCCGCTTGAACTGGCGGTGCGACAAGCCGTTGGCGTAATCGACGCGCACGGCGCGCGCCGACTGGGTCCGGACCAGATGGGCGGCTGTTGCCCAAGCCAGCCGGTCCACATAGAGCCGGGTACCGATATCGTCCTCTCGCATGGCATCGCGCATGGCGAGCGCCATTTGCTCCAGCAGCAGATCGGGAACGTCAAACAAGGGCCGCAGCTCAAAATTGCTGGCGCCCGAGGTCAATTCCTGGGCGGCGGCGTCCACCAAGGCCCGGCGAATGTAGATATGGACGCTTTCGAGGGAGCCATCCAAGCGTACCGCCAACTCCCGCCCGCCGGGAATCAAGTCGACCCGTCCGGGCGTGGCGCGGCCGACGACCGTCTCGTCGCCAACCTTCCAGCGCATCCCTGCCGAACCGGCCAGATGCAGCACCAGCATGTGGTCGTCGACGGCGTCGAACCTGGCGTCGAAGGCCGCCTCGTGCTGCTCGGCGGCGAAGACGGACTGCCATCTCAAGCCTTCGCTCGATGCGACGACCCGATGTTTCGGCAGCAAAATGATCCCGTGCGTTTCCTGCACCTGAAAGCCGATGGAACCATAAGGCTGGTTGGAATCAACCATCGGTTCCCGCCCCGTGAGAGCATAGAGGCCGATCCACCTGCCACCTCCCGTTAAATCCGGCCAAGAGATCATATAATATTTTTATCCTCCTCCATGGTCAATAAATCTCATCGTCCTTCTCCTGTGCTTCGGCGTATCAAATATTCGCCGCTCTATAGATCAATCACCAGAACCGGCGTTTTCGACCGGGAGCAACAGACGGCGACATAGGTGTTCGCTGCCTTTTCCTTGTCGGTCTGGACCAGGTCGCGATGATCCGGAAGGCCGCGGATGACCGGGGTCAGGCAGGTGCCGCAAACACCTTCCTCGCAGGACATCGGGACCTTGACGCCATGTTCGATCAGCACCTCGGCGATGCTGCGGCCCGCCGGCACCTGGCAGGTGACGTCGCTGCGGGCGGCGGTCACGGTGAAGGTGTCGCCCTGCAGGTCGACCTCGGTACTGAAATATTCGACATGGATGTTGGCGGGGGACCAGCCGAGGGCTTTCGCTCCTTCGGTTGCGTAGGTGATGAATCCGCCCGGTCCGCAGACATACAGATGATGGCCGGCATCCGGCTCTCCCAGCGCCCGGCTCAGGTGAAACTGCTGGTCGGCCCCGCCGTCGTCGTAGTGGTAGAATATCCGATGGGCGAAGGCCTCCTTGGACAGCAACTCGGTGAACGCCGTGCGCGCCGGACTGCGCGAGCAGTAGTGCAGCTCGAAATCGGAGCGGTCGCGTTGGAGCTGGTAGGCCATTGCAAGCATTGGCGTGATGCCGATCCCACCGGCCAGCAGGACGGACCGGGACGCATGCCGCGTCAGTGGGAAATTGTTGCGGGGCCGGCCGATCCGCAGCGAATCGCCGGCATACACCGAACGGAAGATTTCGGCCGATCCGCCCCGCGATTTGGGATCGCGCAAGATGCCGAGCAGGTAGCGATGCCGCTCCGCCGGGTCGTTGCAAAGCGAATAGTGGCGGACGAGGCCGCAGGGCAGGTAAAACTCCACATGGGCGCCGGCATCGAAGGCCGGCAGCGCCGAACCGTCGGCCGCCGCCAGTTCCAGGGAAATGATGTCCTGGGCTTCCTCGCGCCGCGCCTTGACGACAGCGTCGATGATCCCAACCAGCTTTCCGCTGTCCAGCACGACCAGCTCAGCCTTTGCGTTCATGCTTTCCTCGACGTCCAAAGTGCCCTCCTCAACCGGTCGTTCCCGCTTTCCGCCTCAGCACGACGCCGACGGCGGGACGTGCCTCCATCCTCGCCGCCAGGCCCCTCGATCGAGGGAAAGGCGGCAGGAAACCGGCGTTGGCCGGTCAGCCACGGGTCACCCTCGTCCCGTGCACCGCGGCCACGCTCTCCCCGCCGCCGTCCTTCTCGCGCGCGATCAGCGCCTCCACATGCCGCCGGCCGCGCAGCACCCCGACATCGCTGCGGCAGGAGAATTCCCGCGGCAGTTCCGCCTGCAGGCTGATGTTCTGCTCGAGCGTGTTCAGGGCCTCGCGGTCCTGGTTCACGACAAAACGCAGGCCTTCCCGCATGCCGGTGGTGAACGCCTCGTCGCCCTTGGCAAAGCTGCGGGCGAAGGCGAAGAAATAGTGGGTGGAATGGCGCGTCTCGGGCGTCAACACGTGATAGACCTTGAGTTGGCCGTAATCCCGATCCGGATGGCCATCTGGAACGCCGGTCCGCTTGAAGCGCTCCCATCCCACATGCAGACCCGGCGGATAGAAATCGATCAGCAGATCGCGATCGATGACATCCGCCAGGCCGAGCGGGCCACGAAACAAATCGGGCGCGGCGACGCCACGCATGTAGCGGCCGTCGCGCATGTAGTGCTCATGTTCTTCGAACACCACCTCGGCCGCCGCCACCTCGCTGGTCCCGATGGATTCGGGATGCAGGAAGGTCGCATGGGTCAGATCGAGCAAGTTCTCGTTGAGCAACTGGTAGCGCGCGTCGAGCGGCATGTCGAAACCGACCGTCGCTTCCCACGCCTCGTCGGTAAGGCCGATCTCGTGATGGTCGGGAATGGCGGCCGGGTCGGCCAGGGCCGGGTCGCCCATCCAAATCCAGACCCATTGCCATCGCTCCGCCACCGGATAGGCCCGGATCCGGCAGCCGGCCGGAATGCGGTCCTGGGACGGAATGTGCACGCAGGCTCCCGTGCGGTCGAACACCAGTCCATGATAGCCGCAGCGGATCCGGTCGCCCTCCCGCGTTCCACCCTTGGAAAGCGGGAAGTGCCGGTGTGCGCAGCGGTCGGCAATGACCACCGGCTGACCGTCCGTGGCCCGGTACATCAGGAGCGGCTCGTCCATGACGATCCGGCGTTTCGGGACTTCCCCGAATTCGCTCGACCAACCCAGGACATACCATTGGTTTCGTGCGTAGACATGCCCCTCTTTGAACGGATACATGCGCGTCTCCCCTGTCATTACTATTTGTTTCAGATGATGAAATTGCCCGTCCGGACCGGCAATCTCCCTTGGCTCGACGCAAATCGCTTCATTTTCCCGGGACTTCCGGCATGCCGTCGCAACGGCCGGACGATCGGCTGCGGATTGCGGCATGGAATGCCGAGTGCCGGATCGACGGCGCGGCCGATGCCGATGCCGGCTTCCGGCATGTCAACCCGAACTCCCCCACCCCTTCCTGCACAGGACGACAGGAGTTTCTGCACAAACCCGCGCCATGGCGGATCCCCAGGTTATTCCTCCCCCGGTGCGGAGCTGGTTCGGGCGGAACTTCTCGACACCTAATCAAATGCGACACAGGGTGACTCACTACGATCCCGCTCTCCTGCACAGAACGAACAGATTTTCTGCACAAACCATCCCTCGGCACAGGGCCTGAGCCTGGCTTCAGGCCGCCCTGGCAAGTTGCCTCGGCTGGAAGCAAGGAGAGGGCACGATACGGCTGTACAAACCGATAGAATCTTCTGCACGAAAACGTTTATCGGGTTTCGTGCACATTGACACGCCGTTTTCCCGAGGCATAGGTTTCCGATCAATGGAAGAGTTTGATAATAATTATTCCCATCAACAGAGTATCCGATCGGAAAGAAACGATGATGCTCTTCATCCGCCTCTGCCTCGACCGTCCCGGCATGGCCGCGACGCGGGCCGAACTACGTTCACAGCACCGCGCTTATTTCATGCCGAACCTCGAAGAGGGGGCCGTGGTATCTCTGCGGCAGGCGGGCCCTCTCCGCACCGACGATCCGGACGGCAGCATGATCGGCAGCTTCATGGTCCTTGAGGCGCCTACCATCGACGACGTCCGGCGATTCCACGAGGGCGACCCGTTCACGCTGGCCGGGCTGTTCAGCCAGGTTCACATCCACGGCTGGGACCGCCACATCGGCTGAGAGGCCGGAAGGAGAAGACGCCATGATCGACCTCGACGAACATACGATCACCGCGGAAGTCCTGCGGCGCATTGCCGATACGCCGGACAGGCGCCTGCACGGACTGTTGTCCAGCCTGGTCGGACATCTCCATGATTTCGCCCGCGAGACGAGACTGACCGAACAGGAATGGACGGCGGGCATCAGCTTTCTGACGCAGACCGGCCAGATCTCGAACGACGTCCGCCAGGAGATGATCCTTCTATCGGACATCCTGGGGCTGTCGCAACTGGTGGTCGCGCAGAACCACAGCCGCCCCAGGGGTGCCACCGAACAGACCATCTTCGGTCCGTTCCATGTCGACGATGCTCCCGCACGCGCCAGCCACGGCTGCGATATTTCCGGCAGCCGCGGCGGCGAGCCGCTGCTTGTCGCCGCCCGGGTGACGGACACATCCGGAGCGCCTGTCCCGGACGCCGTCGTGGACGTCTGGCACGCCGACGCCGAGGGCTTCTACGACGTCCAGGATTCCACTTGGGATGCCGAGGCCGCCGAGCTGCGCGCGGTCTTCACGACCGACGAAAACGGGCGCTTCAGTTTCCGGTCGATCATGCCGGTGAGCTATCCTATCCCCATGGATGGGCCCGTCGGCGACTTGATGCGAGCGACCGGGCGCCATCCCATGCGGCCGGCGCACATTCACTTCATGATCCGGAAAGCGGGTTTCGACACTTTGGTCACTCACGTCTTCGCCGACGGCACACCTTATCTGGACTCCGACGCCGTGTTCGGGGTTCGCAGTTCGTGCATCGGCCACTTCGTCCGCCACAGCCCAGGACCGGCGCCGGACGGAAGCTCGGTCGACACACCGTTCCACATGCTCGATTACACGTTCGTCCTGACGTCGCCTTGAGTTCCGCCATACCCGATTGGCGCGCCCCATGGCAGGGCATCAACGCCTCTCCGCAGGGGAATTCACCAAATCGATCGAGAGCGGCGCGGCTTCAGGAACTCGAGGCACGGGAGCTTGCGACGCGATGAATAAAAAGAAGAGACGGCAACGACACGATATCGTTGCCGCCAAGTTGTGGAGCGAGGATCGATGGCTTGCATCATCCCCTCCGCTCCAAGGGAGGTCTGCCAATCGGAAAATTCTTCACTTGGATATCGTCTCGGCGCCTCTGTGCAAGCTCAATATTTTCCGTCCGACGATGGATGCGATCTTTCGGTTGAACGAACGCCCGGAACGCTCCGGCCGTCGTTCCCCGCTGCCGGAACGGCCGACGGTTGCAGCAGCAGGTGCGACAGCGCCGGGGTCAGCGCAAGGGCTCCGACCATGTTCCACAGGAACATGAAGGCCAGCAATTCACCCATATCGGCCTGGAATTTGATCGGCGACGCCGCCCACACGGCCACCCCGCCGGCCAACGTCACGGCGACCAGACCGACGATGGTTCCGGTGGTCTGGACGGCGATGCGATAGGATTTCCGCAAGGAGAGACCCGACCGCAAGCACGCCAGCTGAATGGTCAGCAGATACAGGGCATAGTCGACGCCGATCCCGACCCCCAGGGCGATCACCGGCAAGGTCGCCACCTTGACGCCGATCCCCAACGCCACCATCAGCGCCTCACAGAGAATGGACGTCAGCATCAGCGGAATGACCGCGACGACGGTCGCCCGCCAGCTGCGGAACGAGATCAGGCACAGGACGACGACCGCGCCGTAAACCAGAAACAGCATGACGCCATTGGCCTTGGCGACGACGATATTGGTCGCCGCCTCGATGCCGGCATTGCCGGCCGCGAGCATGAACCGAAGCTCCGCCGTGTCGTGAGCGCCGGCGAATTTTTCCACCGCCTGCACGACCTGGGTCAGGGTTTCCGCCTTGTGATCCTTGAGGTACACGATCACCGGCGCCACGGTATACTGGGTGTTGGCAAGTTCCGGGCGGGCCGCACGCACACCATTGACGGCGATGTCGGTGACGAAATGATCCCGGTTGATGGTCATCCATTTGGGATTGCCTTCGAAGCCCCCGGCGGTGAAGCGCCGCAGCGGCCCGGCGACGGAGATCGTCGTCTGAACGCCCGGAATAAGCAACAACTCCTGTTCCAGCCGGTCCATCTCGACCAGGGTCGCGAATTTGGCGATCCCGAACGGCTGCTCCGACTTGACGATCACCGCCAGTTGATCGTTCGACAGCCCGTAATGGCCGGTGATGTAAGCGTTGTCGAGGTTGTAGCGGGCATGCGCACGAAGTTCGGGGGCCCCCGGATTGAGATCGCCGATCTTCAGATCGCGGCCGACAAGCATGCCCGCCGCCGCCAGCGCGACGGTGCCGACCAGCACCGCCACGGCATTGCGGCGTTCGGTCAATGCTACCAGAAAGCGGACGGCAAGGGAGTCGCGGCGTCCATCGTTGGATACCGGATCGTGACGCAAGGCGCGCGCCGCCGCCTTCCTGCCCACACCGACATAGGACAGGCACACCGGCAGCAGCGCCAGGTTGGTGAAGATCAGGACGCTGACACCGACGCTCGCCGACAACGCCAGTTCCTGGATCACGGGAATATCGATCACCATCAGCACCGCAAATCCGGCGGTGTCGGCGATCAAGGCGCTGCAACCGGCGACGAACAGCCGCCGGAAGGTCAGGCGGGCGGCGATATAGCGGTCGGTCCCGCGCCCGATATCCAGCATGATGCCGTTCATTTTCTGGGCGCCGTGGCTGACCCCGATGGCAAAGATCAGGAAGGGCACCAGGATCGAATAGGGATCCAGCGGGTAGCCGAGCAGATTGACGATCCCCAGCTGCCAGGTGACCGCGATCAGCGAACACATCACGATCACCGCGGTGCTCCGCAGGCAGCGGGTGAACCTGAAAAGCAGCGATGTGGCGATCAATGCGGAAACACCGAAGTAGCCGAGGACCTCCCACAACCCGGCAATCAGATCGCCGACCAGCTTGGCAAATCCGACAATGTAAATCTGGGTGGCCGGCGTTTGCAGCGCCCGGACCTTCGCTTCGAGAGCGTCGGAAAACGCCCCATAGTCCAAGGCTTGCCCCGTCCGCGGATCGAGGTCGAGCAGCGGCACGAACACCATGCTGGAGCGCTGATCGTTGGCGACAAGCGACCCGACAAGGCCGGCCCGGGCAACATTCGCGCGCAGTTCCGCCATTTTATCGGGCGATCCGTCGAAGCTGCCCGGCATGACCGGCCCGCCGCTGAAACCCTGTTCGGTGTTTTCGGTCCAACGCACCGCCGGAGTCCAGATCGATTTCATGAACGACCGGTCGACACCGGGCATCAGAAACAATGTATCGTTGACCTTGCGTAGAAGCTCCAGATAATCTGGATCGTAAATATCGCCACGCTTGTTTTCCACGACAACACTGATCGCATTCCCAAGACTGCGCAGCGATGCAATGTTGGCCTTATAGTTCAGAATGAAAGAATGGCTGCCAGGGATCATCTTGTCAAAGCTGGCAACAACTGTAAGGCGTGACGCATGCCACCCGAAGATCGCCGTCAGCACAAGGCAGATCAGGATCAACGTCCCGCGATAATTGAAAACCAGATTCTCCGGCAGCGAGCCGGAGCGCTGATCGAAGGAACCCAGGGTCAAAGGCGCCTGATCGCCATCATCCTGATCGCCACGACCCTGATCGCCATGACCATGAATGGTCTCAATGATCATTTCCCGCATCCTTCCCCAGAGCGGTACCGGCCCGCAGCAGATCCGCGACCGGTTTGACGGCAAGCCCCGCGAGCGAAGCGATCACGACATGCGCGGCACCCGCCACCGTCGCGTCGGAGGCACCGGGCACCCCCCCGCCGCTGGAAAGGCGAAATGATAGCCCACCGTCCCGGCTGACCAGCACCTGCCCGGCAATGGTCACGAGCATGAAGGCGCCACCAAGGGCGCCATCGGGGCCGCCATCCGGCAGCAGCGTGCCGCCCGTGATCGTGGTGGTTACCGGAGAAGCAAGTCTCGTCCATCGGCGACCGCCATCCTCTCCCCGGACCAGGGTTCCCTGCAGACCGAACGCCACCAGATCGCCGCGGTCGTTGCCGACAATGCCGAAGAGGCCGCCTCGATACCCGGTCGGGAATGCGGAAAATTTTTGCGCGGCGCGGTCAAAGCGGAAGACCGTGCCGCGTTCGCCCGCCATGTAGATCTCGCCGCCGATCCGGCGGATGGCGTTGAAGCCGAGAAAATCGGGATTGTCGACGTGCTCCAGCCACGGTTTCCACGTCTTGCCGCCATCCTCGGTGGCGGCGATCATGCCGAAGGGACCGACCGCCAGCCCGAACGACGGCGTATCGAAACAGATGTCGAGATAGGGAAGCGACGGGCCGGCCTGGAAATTCATTTGGATCTGTTCAAGATAGGGCTGCAGCTCCTCTTGCCCATGCGCAATCTTTTCCGCGTAATACTCCTCGAACGCGCGCTGGGACATTCGGCCGTCCAGCACCTTCGACCAGTGGGCGCCGGCGTCCGCGGTGGTCAGGATGACCCCGTCGTGCCCTGCCGCCCAACCGACCTCGGCGGTGACGAAACGGACGGCGGTCAAGTCCGACTGCACCGGCACCGCCGCTTGCCGCCAATGACCGCCCCCATCCTCGGAAACGACCGCCAGACCTCGCAAGCCGACACCGACCAGGCGTTGGCCGGTCGAACCCAGCCCGAGGAACGCCCCCTGCTCGGGCGCCGGCAGAAAATTCGCGGCGCTGTCCAACGGATCGACGAACCCTGCTGCGGCCGATTCCGCTGCGGCCGATTCCACGGCCCCACCCAGCGTCCAAGTCGCCGAAACGGCGGCGATCGCCATGGCACCAAGCCGGCACCGCCACCGTCCGTGGCCAGGCTGTACCCTGTCCCTACGCGTCATGTAAAACACCTTCCCGTCGGACGCACCGTCCTGCCGTTCGCGCTGACCAAAGCCCCGCGGGGGCGCCGCGTCACCCTCCACAGTGTCGCGGCGAAGCGGGTGAAAGCCCGTGCATAACGTCAACGAACCCCCTTCCCCGCCATCGCCTCCGGGGTGTAGGTGGAGAGGTTGGGCAGGTCCTTGCCGAGTTTGAAGAAACCTTTCGGACCGGCATGATGGGTGAAAAAGTAGTTGCCCTTGCTCATGTCGTAACCGCTGCCGCCGGCATCGGCGACGAAGGTCGTGTCCATGCTGTCGTAGGTCGGGAACGTCGCCTGATAAATGACGCGGTAAATCGATCCGGCCTGATCGTAGGACTCCGTCAGCAGCACTTTCCAACTGTCTTCGTCGACAAAGAAAGTCCGGCGGCTGCTGACGTGACGCTCGCCCGGCTTCAACGTCGCTTCGACCACCCAGACCCGGTGCTTTTCATAACGGATCAAATCCGGATTGGGATATTTCGGCCCGACGACGTCCGCCTTTTGCGCCTCATCGCTGTCGACGCGATAGCAGTTGTAGGGGACCAGCATCTCCTTTTTGCCGGCCAGCTTGAAATCGAACTTGTCGAGCCGGCCGGAAATCAGGTTCAGTTCGTCGTAATTCTGCGCGCCGCCGTAGGTGGATACCGGCGTGTCGTAGGTAAATTCGGGCGCCATCCGCACCCGTCGCAGGCCAGGCGAATAGAACCAGGTAGTCTGATCCTTGACCGAATAATCGACTGGATACTCGAAGAGGAACAAATTGCCCGCCGCCGTTTCCGGAGAGAGCTGGCGATAATACTGGATGCTGTAGAACATGCCATCCAGCTTGCCGGCTTTCGGATCATAGTACAGATTGGCGGCGCTCAGCTCCGCTTCCCCCAGATCGGTCACTCCGCCGTCGGCGTCCACCAGCGAACCATAGAACCGGTACTGCTCCAACGCCGGTTGCCAGTGCAGGTAATGGTTCCATATGACTTCGGAACCGTTCTTGGGAATGGGGAAGGGAATCCCGCCATAGGCGCCCTTGACCCCATCCCCCTCGCTCGAGCCGGCCAGTTGTGCCACCTCCGCATTCCTGACCGTATTCTTCAGCACCCAGTCGGGATAGGAGGCGGTGCGGTGGGTCGGGTAGACGTCCATCCGGAAGCCGGGCAGGCGGCGCAGCAGCGCTTTCTGTCCCGGGCTCAACAGATTGCCGTACTGCTCCAGGTTCTGCGCGGTGATGGAGACGATTTTCTTGTCCGTCGCAAACGGGTCGGGATAGCGGTATCCCTTGTCATGAGGGATCGGTGCCGGACGGCCGGCAAGCGCCATGATCCCCCCGGTATAGGGCGGGATCGAGCCGTCGGCGTTTCCCGCCGGCTCGGCCCCCACAAGGGTCAGCTTGGTTCCAAGCTGTCGGGCTTCGTCCGCGGATACCCCGGCCTGTGCGGCGGGCATTTCCGACGCGGTCGCGAAGGCGAGCGCCAGCGCCGGGAGAGTCAACCAGTTGTTCACGTTATCCCCCCACCATTCCCAATTTTAAAACGACGTCTTGAAAACCAGGGACAACCAGTTCCGGTCGTTCCACATGTAGGTACCCCGGCCGGACTGGGCGTAGGATTGGCCATTGAGATTGGCGGCCGTCCGATGGATCGGCGCGTAATACCCGTTATAGGCAAGCGTCAGATCGTATTTCTGACGCAATTGAGCATGCAGGCCGACGGTGTAGTTGACGGTCCCCGCGTCGAAGCCGTTCGATGCCGTCCCCATGTACTGGCCGTTGCCGACCAGGCCGAACCCGGCCGTGATCGGCATGTCGAGATCGACGCCCGGCCATACCTGCAGCCATTGCGGATCGACGCTGATGGTCATGGCCAGATTGTGTTTGGTCGAGCAGCCGTCGGCTTCGCCCTGCCCGCGCGACAGCGCCCCGGCGGCAGCGGAACAGGCATACCCCACGCCCTGATAGAAGGCGCGGTTTCCGGTGACGTCGAGCACGTTGGTGTAGGCCAGCTCGGCGATGGCGGTGCCGGTGTCGAACAGGGACGTCCGCGGCAGGCCGTAGATGACGTTGGCGACGACGTTCAGGGTGTTGCCTCGCGCGCCCTCCCGACCGGCGAGATCGGCGGGATTGACCCCACCCAGCGCGGTGGTGTTGA
>FTCF01000502.1_pt1 | contig 17666 bp, 16 predicted proteins | sample 1639631 | NCBI WGS metagenome assembly FTCF01 (sample SAMEA3914864, study PRJEB12502) | metagenome | biome: forest; material: soil | place: USA | collected 2012-03-12 | depth 0.3 m
GACCTCGCCGGTTTGCGCACGGTGGAGCGGCTCACCTTTCACGTCCAGGACGTCACTGACGTCCTCGCAAGCGTCATCTGGGAAGAGGACGCGGGAACGGTCATTCCGGAGGGTGTCCCGCCGAATTTGGCTGAGGCGCTGGAAGACGTTGCGGAAATGATCCGGCAATGGAGGCATGGGGACGCCGAGGATTTCAAGAATGCCTTGGACGAAGCCCGGGACAGTGTGGCAACACTGAGTGAAACCGTCACGGAGGCGGCCGCCGGCCAAGCGCCCGTGAACGCGACCGCGTCGGTTGCCATGAGCCTGCGGCGCATGATCACGGTGGTCTCCGACGCCGCCTGAGCTACTGTGAGCGTCCTCCGGCTAGCCCGCTGCGCGGGGCTAGCCCACCAGGCGACGCAGGATGAGGGCCGCGCCGTCGTCGTACACCGAAGCAGTGACCTCATCCGCTACGGCGATGACTTCCTCAGGCGCCTGACCCATGGCGACACCGCGCCCGGCCCAGCTGAGCATCTCGATGTCATTGCGGCCGTCCCCCACAGCCACCGTGTGGCGGGGGTGGGTGCCGAGCCGCTGGCGCAACTGCTCCAAGGCGCTGGCCTTGGTGACCCCGGCGGCGGCGATATCCAGCCAGGCCGTCCAGCCCACTGAATAGGTGACCCCGGACAGCCCGATCTTGCGGATGGCGGTGGAAAACTCTTCAGCCGTGTTCTCGCTGCTGAACACCACGACACGCACCGCAGTGGCATCGAGCATGGTCTGGAAGTCGACGCCGATTGCCTCGACGCCGAAGCTGGCGTCCTGGAACCGCTCTGTGGAGAGGAAGTTCCCGTCCTCGTCCTCGAGCGCGTACTTGGCGGACGGAAGCTGCTCGCGAAGAGCCATCAGCGCCGGGGCGGGATCGAAAGTGGCCTTGTGAATGATCTCGTAGCCCGCGTCCAGCTGGGGGTCGAGCCGCAACGTGACGCCGCCGTTGCAGCACACGGCATAACCGCGTTCCAGTCCGATCTGCTCGATGATGGGCAACGTGGCGTTCAACGAGCGGCCGGTGGCGATCAGGACGTCGTGGCCGTGGGCGACGACTGCCCTTGCGGCGTCGCGGACACTTGGCGACATGTGGCCATCGTGATCCACGAGGGTTCCGTCGACGTCCAACGCGATCATGAGCTTGTGATTCAAATTCCGCTGGTCATCGATGCCAGCGACTGAGGTGTCAGTCAAAATAGTCATGCCTCCAGTGAAGCAGACCCCACCGACACCAGCTAGGACGCAGGACACAGCAACGGATTAACACGCGGTGAATACTCCCACGTTTGTCCACAGTGTGAATGTTAACTTGGGGGCCTGACGCGAGGCCGTAGTCCGGCACGCAGAAGCTTCTGCCGAAGGCGGCCTGGCTGCTCCAGATCGGCCCAATTCCACCTGACGACGGTGAACCCCACTGCACGGATGCTGTCCTCGCGTAGCTTCTCCCGATAGAGGACCTCCTCCGGGCCCCAATCCCCCCGCATGTCCTCGTCCGCGTACTTTTGCTTGCCATCGAATTCGCCTGCGATCGATTGCTCCGGCCACCAGAAATCGGTTCTGGCAACGAACTGGCCGGAGTCAACAATCGTGTGCTGTTGGAGCGGTTGCTCAAAGCCCAACAGTTCGATGACCGCCCTACTGAATGACTCCCCTGCTGATTCGGCCTTCGTGTTGGCCAGGCTCGCGATGCGGACTGCCCGGTGCTTGGTGGCATCCGCAACGATCCCGTCCAGTGCCAAGGCGATCCCAGGGTGTTCGAGCAAGCACGCATCCTGCCCTAGCAAACCCTGTTCCCGCAGCATTCGTGCGATTCCGTCAGCTACAACCAGCGCACGGCTGAAGGACGAGGTACACATGACATCCATGGCCGTCTGCACCGGACTTGTACAGGAAAACCGGCCGGAAACCACGGCCTGCGCGTCGCGTCGAAGGACGTAGCGCATGGGATGGTTGCCTGTATTCCGGGCCTTTTCGGCAAGCGCGCTGTTTCCGTGGACAACGAACGTGGCTGGCCGCCGTCCGGTGATTCGCTCCGACGAAGTGGCCAGGTCGACGAACTCCGGGGGCCGGAGTGTCGGGACGCCGAGCACGACGGCTGCGGACTCACCGCAAAAGACGGGCCGGTCGAATGCCAGACCCACCGCCGCTGCGGACCACTCGAACCTCTGGGCAGGAGTCGCTTCCACCCAGGTGGAGGTTTTCACGTAGTACCCGCGCCTCAACCGGACGAGGTGTCCTGCCCTGAACGGCCGGTGAATCACCGCCGTGGAGGAGCCAGTGAGAGCCAGCCGCTCGGCGGAGACAATGAGCTGCGGAGGGATGTCCATGGAATTACTATCCATGGATCGTTCCGCAGCGTCAGCCGTGCTTTTGCTCTATGTGGACAGCCGAGGCTGTGGAGGACGAGTCCGCCCGGGCATCGCCAAACGGAGGCCGGCCCACAGCCCACAGCACCCACAAGGGCTACAGAACGGGCAGGACCTCAAGCCCTCCGATGTACTTCTGGAGTGCCTTGGGGACGTTGACCGAACCGTCCGGGTTCTGGTGGTGCTCCAGGATGGCCACGATCCAGCGGGTGGTGGCCAGCGTGCCGTTCAGGGTCGCGACCGCGCGGGTGCCCTTCGCCACGCCGTCCTCATTGACCGCACGCTCCCGGATGTTGAGGCGTCGGGCCTGGAAGGTGGTGCAGTTGGACGTCGACGTGAGCTCGCGGTACGCGTTCTGGGTGGGGACCCAGGCTTCACAGTCGAACTTCCGGGCCGCGGACATGCCGAGATCGCCCGCCGCAGTGTCGATCACGCGGTACGGGAGCTCGACCTTGGCCAGCATTTCCTCTTCCCAGGCCAGGAGGCGTTCGTGCTCGGCAGCGGCCTCTTCAACCGTGGTGTAGATGAACATCTCCACCTTGTTGAATTGGTGGACGCGGATGATGCCGCGGGTGTCCTTGCCGTGCGAACCGGCTTCGCGGCGGTAGCAGGAACTCTGCCCGGCGTATCGGATGGGGCCGGCGGAAAGATCCAGGATCTCGTCCGCGTGGTAGCCGGCGAGGGCCACTTCCGAGGTTCCCACGAGGTAAAGGTCGTCTTCGGCGAGACGGTAGATCTCGGCGTCGTGCTTTACATCGAAACCGGTGCCCTGCATCGTCTCCGGACGCACCAAAGTGGGGGTGATCATCGGCACGAAACCGGCCTCGATGGCTTGGTCCATGGCCATCTGCAGCAATGCCATCTCCAGGCGGGCACCAACGCCGCGGAGGAAGTAGAAGCGCGCTCCGGACACCTTGGCGCCGCGTTCCATGTCGATCGCGCCGATGAGCTCGCCGATTTCCAGGTGGTCCCGTGGCTCGAAATCAGGGAATTCGCGTGGGGTGCCGACCGTCTTGACCACCACGAAGTCGTCCTCGCCACCCTCGGGCACGCCGTCCACAATCAGGTTGGGGATGACACGGAGCAGCTCTTCCTGCTTGGCCTGGGCGGCGTCGGCTTCAGCGGAGGCAGCCTTGACTGAGTTGGCCAGTTCCTTGACCTCGGCCAGCAGCGCCTGCTTTTCCTCGCCCTTGGCCTGTGCAACTTTCTTGCCGAAGACGTTCTGTTCCGCACGGAGGTTCTCGTAGCGGATCAGTGCCGCGCGGCGGTCTGCATCGGCGGAAATGATCGCGTCCACCACGGACTCGTCGGCGCCGCGGGCGCGCTGGCTGGCACGGAACTTGTCCGGGTTTTCGCTGAGGTCTTTTACGTCGATCACCAGACAAGAGTATCGAATGAGCGCACCGCTCCGCGGCCAGTGCCCGACGGCGGCAGGCACCCCTGCCGCCGTGCACGGCCACACCTGCAGCGGGATAGGGTTGAAGCACCATGAGCAACTGGATCCTGTACGTGATTCTGGCTGGGGGCGTGGTCTTCGCCGTCTCCAGTTGGTGGGGCGTGCGCCGGCTCAGGGCCAGGCATACCCGCAGCGCTGTGCGCGAAGATGCTCACAAGCCCGAAGCCGGCTTGCAAAGGGTCGCCGTGATCCTCAACCCGGTGAAGGCGAAGGCCGAGGACGCACGGAGGATCATCCGCGAAGCCTGCCATCTTGCGGGCTGGGACGAACCCCGTTTCTTCGACACCACCGCGGAGGACCCCGGCCATTCGCAGGCCAAGGCGGCACTCGCTTATAGGCCCGACGTCGTACTCGTGGGCGGCGGCGACGGTACCGTGCGCGTGGTGGCAGAGACACTCGCGCACACCGACGTCGCGATGGGCTTGATTCCCCTGGGAACCGGAAACCTGCTGGCGCGCAACGTGAATCTGGACGTCAACGATCTCCGCGGCAACGTCCACACAGCCCTCTTCGGCCACCAGCGCTACATCGACACCGCCCGAATGGCGATCCACAACGAGCGGACAGGCGCCTCTTCCGAGCATGCTTTCCTGGTGATCGCCGGCATGGGCCTGGACGCCGAGGTTGTGGGCGATACCAACGACGGCCTCAAGAAGGCGGTCGGCTGGCTGGCCTACACCGAGGCGGGCGTCCGCCACCTGCCCGGACGGCGCAAAAGGGTCACCATTTCCATGGACGACGCGCCCGAGCAGTCCCGGAAAATCCGAAGCGTCTTGTTCGCCAACTGCGGCCTGATTCCAGGGGGCATCGACTTCATCCCCGGGGCGATGATCGACGACGGCGTCCTGGACGTTGTGGTCATGAGCCCCCGCAGCGCCATCGGCTGGATCGCGGTGTACGCCAAGATCTTGTTCAAGCACAACCGGAACCTGCCGGTCATGAATTACTACCGTTCGGGCAAGGTGGTCATCAGCAGCAGCGAACCGATGGCCACGCAACTTGACGGTGATCCTTCGGGCGAAGCCACAAAAGTCACCGTCAAGGTGGAGCCGCGTTCCCTGCTTGTGCGCGTGCAATAAGCCGTGCGCGTGAAATAGCGGGACACGCTATTTGGCGTTCTTCGCCGCTCCGGTTGCTTTGTCTTCTGCCAACTTGTGTTCTGCCAATTTGTGTTCTGCCAAGGCTTTGGCAGCCGCGCGCGCTTCCGATTGCTCGCGAATCATGGCCTGTTCTTCCTCAAAGCGCAGCCGATCAGCCCGGTCGGCGTCGTCGCCGTCCCAGTTCTGGTTGTCCGCCTTGGGCTTGGGGTTGACGATCATTCCCTGGCCGCTGGTGTCATTGCTATTTCCTGACATGGCCCGCTCCCTCCGTTAGGGGCATGCGTCCATCAATTGTGGATCAAGCAAGCATACGCACAGTTTTATCCACGCGATAGGGGTTGAAGAGTCAATTATCCAACGCTTAGCGGGAGCGGATCCGGGCCGGTCAAGCGCCCGGTTCCCCACCCAGAATGCCCCGAACCCAGGCATGTGCGGATGCGAACGCGGCGTCGGAGGTATGCGGAGCAACCAGGGCTTTCTGCTCGTCCGCCCGTGCATAGGATCCCAGGAATCGGGTGGCCGGGCTGATCCGGTGCAGGCCCGCCAGGGCATCGGCTACCCGGGCGTCCGACGCGTGGCCGTCGGCGTCGATACTGAAGAAGTAGTGGCCCAGATACTGGCCGGTGGGCCGGGATTCGATGCGGCTGAGGTTGACTCCGCGGGTGGCAAACTGGTCCAGGATTTCCATCAGGGCGCCGGGGCGGTCTTCGGGAAGGGGCACGACGACGGTGGTCTTGTCCGCGCCCGTGCGTTCAGTCAGGGCACCGGGACGGCTGACCAGGACGAAGCGGGTAACTGCGCCGGGGTTGTCGCCGATGTTCTCCGCAAGGATATTCAGGCCCGGCCGCTCGGCCGCGACAAGGGGGGCGCAGATGGCGGCGTCATAGTGCGCCTCGCCTTCAAGAAGGCCGACGGCGGCTGCCGCCGTGGAGGAGCCCGGCACGTATTCCGCATCCGGGATATTTTCGTCGACCCACAGCCTGCACTGGGCCCAGGCATGGCCATGGGTGGATATCCGGCGGATGTCCGAGATCTTAACTCCGGGCCGGGCAACCAGCACGAACGTGATGGGAACGAGCGCTTCACGGATGATCCGCAGTTCGGTTCCGGTGGCAATAGCATCCAGGGTGGCGGTCACGCCGCCTTCCACCGAATTCTCGATCGGCACCATGGCCGCATCCGCCTCGCCCTGGCGAACCCTCTCCAAAGCCGTATTCACGTTGGTGCAAGGCACCCTGTTGGCATCGGCCGCGCCGGGGACCTGCAGGAGGGCAGCCTCTGTGAAGGTGCCTTCCGGACCTAGAAAGGTGTAGGTGAGCGCCGTTGCCGACATTGAATATTCCTTAGGTGTTATACGTGACTACAGGACAACCGGCTTGAGGCCGTTCTCCGAAACCATCGGGCGGCCGGACTCGAACCACATGTCCATGCCTCCGGCGATGTTGGTGGCGGTGTAACCCTGCCCCACCAACCATTGGACCACCCGGTAGGACCGCCCGCCCGTGCGACAGATGACATACAGGTCATCGTCGGGGTCAAGTTCGTCAAGCCGGGCCGGGATCTGGTCAAGGGGAATATGCAATGCACCCTCGGCGTGGCCCGCTACCCATTCGTAATCCTCCCGGACATCCAAGATTTTCGCGTCCGCCGGAACATCGCCGACGGGCACGGTCTCGAAATCGCTCACGTGAGTCCCTTCCAGTTGATTCAGATCTCCAAATCAAGCCTAGTCCCCACCGCTACCCTTACCTCACGGCACGTTACGGCACTTCCTCACTCGGCCGCTGCGGCACTAGTGTTGGCGCTAAATGTTCGCCGTTGTCGCGAGCGAGACCACTCAACGCAGGGAGGAGTCACCATGGCTGCCGGCGAGCCCACCATTCTGGCAACCTCCGGCGGCTATAAGTCCGGTCATCGCACCAGGATGGAGTTCGACCTCCTGGTTCACCACGCCGTCGAACTCTCCGGGGTGAGCGGACGCGCGCCGCGAGTGGCGCATATTGGCACGGCCTCCGGAGACCAGCGTTGGTTCGCTGCGGAATTGGACCAAGCCGCACGGGTTTCGGGGTTCGATTTCAGCCACTTCAACCTTTTCACGATGCCCAATTACGGCGATCCAGAGGCCTACCTTTTGGAACAGGACGTGGTGTGGGTCAACGGTGGCTCCGTGGTCAATCTTCTGGCCGTATGGCGTGCCCACGGGCTGGATGGCATTTTGAACCGCGTCTGGGAACAGGGCGTGGTGCTGGCCGGAGTGTCCGCAGGCTCGATTTGTTGGTTCCAGGGCGGCACCACGGATTCCTACGGCCCGGAATTGCGTGCCGTGACCAACGGACTGGGCTTCCTCCCCTACGCCAACGGCGTCCACTATGATTCCGAGCCGGGCCGCCGCCCGCTGGTCCACCAGTTGGTGGCAGAGGGCGTGCTGGGGGAAACGCATTGCACCGACGACGGCGTCGGCCTCGTTTACAGAGGCACGGAACTTGTGGACGTCGTTGCCGAAGTCAGGGGCAAGGCTGCTTATCGCGTCACCGCGGCGCCCGGCGATTCGGTCGACGCCGTTCCCGTCGCCGTGGAGGAGCGCTTGGAGTCCCGCTTCCTTGGCTGACATCCACGAACTCGGCGCGGTCGAGTTGCGCCAGGCCCTGGCCGTCGGTCAGCTCTCTGCGACTGAGGCGGCGGAGCACTTCCTTGCGAGGATCGGACAGCTGAACCATGCGTTGGGCGCCTTCGTCACGGTGACGGCGGACCAGGCCATGCTCGACGCCCGGGACGCTGACGCAGCGTTCGTTCGCCGGCGCAGCGGAGGTCCCGAGCTTCCCCTCCTGCACGGCGTGCCGCTGGCTTTCAAAGACCTCACCGACGTCGCGGGAGTCGTGACCACCCACGGCAGCGCAGCCCTGGACCGAAAGCCCGCCCCGGAGGACGGAGCCCTTGCCGCGACGCTTAAAGGCGCCGGTGCCATCTCACTGGGCAAGACTCAGGTTCCGGAGTTCGGACTCACCGCCTACAGCGAAAACCGCATCGCACCGCCGTCGCGCAATCCCCACGCACTGAGCCGCAGCTCCGGCGGATCGTCGGGAGGCAGCGCTGCCGCGGTTGCCGCTGGGCTGGTTCCCTTAGCGCCCGGGAGCGACGGCGGCGGTTCCATACGTATTCCAGCTGCGGCATGTGGACTGCTGGGGTTGAAGCCGGGCCGCGGATTGGTGCCCGCTGGCGAAAGCGTCGGTGACGCCGCGCGTTTGGTAGTTGCCGGGCCCCTAGCGCGCTCCGCAGCGGACGCGGCGCTCATGATGGATGCCCTCGTCCCGAACGGAGTCCGGCCGGAAGGTGGCTACCTTGCGGGCCTCGAGGAAACGCCCGCGGCCTTGCGTATCGGCGCGAGCCTGGACAGCCCGTGGTCCACCGCCTTCCCTTTCGCGCCGGAGCGGGAGGCACTGGATGCCCTCGCCAAGGGCATCGAACTACTGACGGAAGCCGGCCATTCAGTGCTGGACGCCGAGATCCGCTACGACAATCGCTATCCGGAGGCGTTCACGACCGCCTGGACAGCCGGCGTCGGGAGCGCCCGGATCCTGCCCCAGCGCGAAGCCTTGCTGACCCCGCTGACCCGGACCTTCCGGCGTCGGGCGCAACAGCGGAGCGCAGCCAAGGTCAACGAGGCGCTCGGTTTCCTGCGGCAGTTCAACCACGACACCGTCGCCCAGTACGCGCAGTGGGACCTCGTCCTGACGCCGTCGCTGGCACAGACGCCACGGCCCGTGGGCTGGTTCACCGGGACAATGCCCGGAGGAGAGCAATGGCCGGCCCCCGATTGGCCCGGCGACGCGGACGATGACTACCGCAAGCAATGCGAGTTTGCGCCTTGGTCCTCCATGGTGAATGTGTGCGGGCTGCCGGCAATCACCGTGAACGTGCATTGGACCGGCCCGACGCCTGGAAAGGGGTTTCCGATGGGCATCCAGCTCATCGGAAAACCGGGATCCGAGCTCCTGCTCCTGCGGCTCGCAAGGCAGCTTGAGGGGCAGCAAAAGCCGGCCCCTATCGCCTGAGAATAGTTGCCCGAGGCATCTAAATGATGTGACAATGCGCTCAGTCAATGTCACCATGGATTAGATGAGCACAACTCTAGACACGCGGACGCCCGCCAAAAACGCGGGCGATACGTCATTTTTCGGCCACCCAAAGATGCTGGCCAGCCTCTTCTCCGTAGAAATGTGGGAGCGATTCTCCTTCTACGGCATGCAGGGCATCCTGCTTTACTACATGTACTTCACCGCAGACCACGGCGGACTCTCGATCGACAAATCGCTCGCCGCCGGACTGGTTGGCGCGTACGGCGGAGGTGTGTACCTCTCCACGATCCTGGGCGCATGGTTGGCGGACCGGCTTTTCGGATCCGAGCGGGTACTTTTCGGTTCCGCCATCATGATCATGGCCGGCCACATCGCGCTTGCCCTCCTGCCCGGGATCCCGGGCCTGGTGGCAGGCCTGGTGTTGGTGGGCATCGGATCCGGTGGCCTCAAGGCGAACGCAACAGCACTGGTTGGCACCCTTTACGGGGAGAAGGACGAACGGCGTGACGCCGGATTCTCCATCTTCTACATGGGCATCAACCTCGGCGCCCTCATTGGGCCGCTCGTGACCGGCTGGCTGCAGGAAAGCAACGGCTTCCACTGGGGCTTCGGCGCAGCCGCAATCGGCATGGCGATCGGCCTCGTCATCTACGCACTGGGTCGAAACAAGCTCCCGGAAGAAGCCCACCGCGTCCCGAACCCCCTTCCCTCCGCACAGCGGAGCCGTTACGGGCTCATCTTCTTCGGCCTCGCCGTCGTGATCGCCGTGCTGCTCGTGACGGGCGTGGTGAACCCCGGCAACCTGGCCCGCAGCATGGCTTACGCAGCCATTGTCGCCTCGCTGATCTACTTCACGTTGATCTTCAGAAGCAAGAAGGTCACGCCGTTTGAGCGCAAGCGCGTTGTCGCGTTCATTCCGCTGTACATCGCGTCGGCAGCGTTCTGGGCACTCTTCCAGCAGCAGTTCACGTTCATTGCCGTGTACTCGGAGGAAAAACTGGACCGCAACCTCTTCGGCTGGGAAATGCCGGCAGCCTGGGTCCAGTCCATCAACCCTGTATTCATCATCGTCTTCGCAGGCGTCATGGCTGCCCTGTGGACAAAGCTTGGTCCGAAGCAGCCGGGATCTCCCATCAAGTTCGCTGCCGGACTCTTCGTCATGGGCCTGGCGTTCCTGGCCTTCATCCCCTTGACCGGGGCAGGAAAGACGCCGCTGCTGGTGCTTGTGGGAATCCTGTTCCTCTTCACTTTGGCTGAGCTGTTCCTGTCCCCCATCGGCCTGTCCGTGAGCACCAAGCTGGCCCCCAAGGCCTTCCACACCCAGATGGTGGCCCTGTTCTTCCTCTCGGTGTCTCTGGGCACCGCGCTGGCCGGCATCCTGGCCGGACTGTACAACCCTGACAACGAATTGCCTTACTTCCTGGGCGTCGGCGGCACGGCCGTGGTCATCGCTGTTGCCTTGGCAGCCGGCTCGCCCGCCATCAAGAAATTGATGGGCGGCGTGCGCTAGTCGCGTCACCGGCTTAACCGCGACGGCGGCCGGTGCGTTTGGTGGGTTTCCCGCCAGACGCACCGGCCGCCGTCGTTGTTGCTAGTAGTTGTAGTTGTAACGCGAAGCAGCCGCAGCAAAAATCGCGATGAAGACCCAGAAAATGATCACGCCGACAATGCCGAGGTAGCCCATGACAAGGCCCGCAATGGCCATGCCTTTGCCGGCCGGTTCCTTCCTGAGGGCCATGTGGCCAAGGATCACGGCGGCAATCTGGGGCAGGACGAAGAAGCCAAGGCCCACGAAGACCGAGATCCCGCAGCACATGCTCGCAATACTCAGGCCCTTGGGCTCGACGGGCATGCCATAGTAAGCGGGCTGGCCGTAAGGGCTGGCGGGCTGCCCGTATGGAGGCGGCCCTTGGGGAGGTTGCCCATACGGCGAAGCGGGCTGTCCGTAGGGGCTGGCCGGCTGCTGTCCGTAGGCGCTGGCGGGCTGCTGTCCGTAGGCGGGCTGGCCGTACGGTTCCTGCGGCTGTGGCGCTTGCGGCTGGCCGTAGGGGCCAGCGGCCGCCGGCGAGGAAAACGGCTGCTCGCCGTACGGGTTTTCGCCGGGTTGGGGTTGGGATGCAGGCGGAATGTACGACGGCGGTTGGACGCCCTTGGGGTGTTCGTCGCCCTCCGGAGCGTTCTCGGGTTTGGCTGGCTGGTCGGTCATGGAATATCCCCCTTGCGAGTCTTTGTGCTCAGCCTACCGCCGAGCGAAGGCCCACATAAGCTCCGGTGCCCCGGCTTCCCAACCCCATGCCGCGCTCCGGTAAACGGGCAGTGAATCTTCGTCGGTCAAGCGGAAATACGAAGTCACAGGCACCGCAATAGTGGGTTTTCTCTTCAAGCTCACCTGACGGTCTGGCATGCTGGGTCAATGGCTAGCCGTGCGGGCACTGTTGCCCTTCCCCAGGACCTTGTAGACATCACCGCTCTTCTTGACGCGTACTACGACGTGACGCCGGATCTGAGTGATCCCGCGCAGCGCGTTGCCTTCGGCACCTCCGGGCATCGGGGGTCGAGCCTCAAGGCCTCATTCAATGAAGGGCATATCCTCGCCATCACGCAGGCGATTGTGGAATACCGTGCAGGGCAGGGCATCACCGGCCCGCTCTTCCTGGCCAAAGACACCCACGGGCTCAGCGAACCAGCGCAGAATTCCGCCCTTGAAGTGCTCGCTGCCAACGGCGTCAACGTGCTGATCGACGCGCGGCACGGCTATACACCCACCCCGGCCCTGAGCCACGCAATCCTGAAATACAACAACGAAGCCGGCCCCGGCCAGCCCCAGGCGGACGGCATCGTGGTCACCCCGAGCCACAACCCTCCGGCCGACGGTGGTTTCAAGTACAACCCTCCGCACGGCGGCCCGGCCGACACCGACGCCACCGGCTGGATCGCCAACCGCGCCAACGAGCTCTTGGAAAACGGGCTGCGCGGCGTCAAGCGGATTCCGTTGAACGACGCCCTCAAAGCGGATGGCACGGGCAACTTCGATTTCCTGAGCAGCTACGTGGACGACCTCCCATCCGTCCTGGACCTCGATGCGATCCGTACCGCCGGCGTCCGCATCGGCGCCGACCCCATGGGCGGCGCATCCGTGGACTACTGGGGTGAAATCGGCGAACGTCACCAGCTCGACCTGACCGTGGTCAACCCCACCGTGGACCCGCAATGGGCATTCATGACCCTCGACTGGGATGAGAAGATCCGCATGGACTGCTCCTCGCCGTCGGCGATGGCTTCGCTCATCAAGCGCATGTCCGACAGTGCTTCGGCCGGTACCGGAGCCTTCGACATCGCTACCGGAAACGACGCCGACGCTGACCGCCACGGCATCGTGACACCCTTTGTTGATGGGCAAGGCGGCTTGATGAACCCCAACCACTACCTCGCCGTCGCGATCGACTACCTTTACCGCAACCGGACGGGCTGGAACCCGCAATCCGTGGTCGGCAAGACCCTCGTCTCCTCGTCCATCATTGACCGGGTGGCTGCCGGACTGGGCCGCAAGCTCGTGGAAGTTCCCGTGGGCTTCAAGTGGTTCGTCCCCGGTCTACTCTCCGGCGAGGGTGCCTTCGGTGGCGAAGAATCGGCCGGCGCCTCGTTCAACAAGCGCGACGGAAGCGTCTGGACCACCGACAAGGACGGCATCCTGCTGGCCCTCCTGGCATCGGAGATCACGGCGGTCACCGGCAAGTCGCCGTCCCAGCTGTACAAGGGCCTCACGGACCAGTTCGGCGCGCCAGTCTATGCCCGGATCGACGCCGCCGCCACGCGTGAGCAGAAGGCGGCACTCGGCAAGCTCTCGTCGTCGGACGTTACCGCCACAATGCTGGCGGGCGAGGAAATCACCGCCAAGCTGACCGAGGCTCCGGGCAACGGTGCCTCAATCGGCGGACTCAAGGTTGTCACGGAAAACGCCTGGTTCGCGGCCCGTCCGTCGGGAACCGAGGACGTTTACAAGATCTACGCCGAGTCCTTCAAGGGTGCCGACCACCTCAAGCAGGTCCAGGAAGAGGCCAAGGCGCTTGTGGACGGCGTGATCTCCTAGCCCCTGGCTAGTCTGACTCCGCCGGGAGGCGCCACAGCTTGAGGATCCGGCGAATTGTGTGGTTGCCTTCCGGCGCCATGTCCACCAGCGCGATCCGGTCGAGCACAACGGCGTCACCCGGCTTGGGGCGCTTGCCGTCGTGATGCGAAATATGCGGGCGGTAGTTCTCCATGACGTAGCGCGGGGTTGCCACGCGCCCTCCGACGCTTGCCACGGCGTCGAACAATTCTTCGTGCAGACCCTGCAGGATGGGATGGTGTTCCACAAGGCTGACCGGTATGGACCCTTGGTGACCGAATCCGGCGTCGGGCCCTACGGTGAGATCCGCACCTAAGGCGCCCATCGCGGGCACCGCAACAAGCTCGGCGAGGCGCGCGGCGACGTCGTCACCATCGGAGGGCTCGACGTCGAACCTCAACAGCGTGATGTGCAGCGGCCAGTCACTACGCGGGAAGACCAGCCCGTCAGCCACGGCTTCGACGAACGCCACGAGAATCAGGTTCCGCATAAGGAAATTTTGCCACCGCGGCGCCCTCCCACAGCGACGCCTGCCCACAGCGGTGAGCGAGCGTCGGCGGAAAAGGCGCCAAAGGTGAGCGAGCGTTGGCGTAAAAGGCGCCAAAGGTGAGCGAGCGTCGGCCGAGGAAACGCCCGCTCACATATACCCCCTCAAGCGCGAACGCCCGCTCACATATACCCCCTCAAGCGCAAACGCCCGCTCACATACCCCCTCAAGCGCGAACGCCCGCTCACAAGAGTGAGCGGGCGTCGGCGAAAAGGACGTTATAGGTGAGCGAGGGTTAGACGGTGCGGACGACGTCTTCGTAGGCGAACTTCGGCTTGGCATCGCCGAAAGCGTCCGGACCTGGCTGGCCGATGTTGACCACGAGGAAGCTCTTCTGGTCACCGGCCGGGAAGAATTCGGCGTCGATCGCAGCGAAGTCGGCACCGGTCATGGGGCCGGCGGCGAAGCCGAGGGAGCGGACCGCGAGGATGAAGTAGCCGGCCTGCAGGTGGGCGTTGTTGTTGCCGGTGGTTGCGGTGAACTCGGGGTTGGCGTCGTACATGGCCTTCGGGGCGGAGTAGACCGGGAGGAACTTGTCCCACTGCTCGTGCCAGGCGGTGTCGTAGGAAAGCACTGCGACCAATGGAGCAGAAGCGGTCTTGGCCTTGTTCCCCGGGGAGAGGGTCTCGACGAGCTTGGCGCGGGCCTCGTCCGAGCGGACATAGGTGACGCGCAAGGGCTGGGAGTTGAACGCCGTCGGGCCGAACTTGGTCAGTTCGTAGATGGCCTGTGCCTGCTCCTCGGAGACCTCGCCGGCAAAGGAGTTGGCTGTGCGGGCTTCGGCAAAGATGGCGTCGACTGCTGCGGCGTCAATCACTGCTTCTTCGTGGGCGATCGTCATTCGCGTACCTTTCGCTGTGCCCGCAGCCGTGGACGGCCGGGCGCTTATGCTTTCCATGGTTGCAACTTCAACTTCCCCTCGCCTCTTCCCGTGAAGCCACGTGACGTTCCACACAGCTGAATCAGCAGGCCGTGCGGGCGGTAAGGTTGCACCCGGACAATCACAACTTTCAGGGAAGGCTCCCGTCGATGAGCATGCTCGGAACCAAATGGAAGCTGCACGGCAACGGCAAGACGATCCGGCCGGGACACGTGGTGGCACCCGAGGAGCGGCTCGCGTGGCCGTTGACCATCGGCGTCGGCATGCAGCACGTCGTCGCGATGTTCGGTGCTACCTTCCTGGTGCCCATCATCACGGGCATGCCGCCAGCCACCACACTGCTCTTTTCCGGCATCGGCACCCTGTTGTTCCTGGTCATCACCAAGGGTCGCGTACCCAGCTACCTTGGTTCGAGCTTTGCCTTCATCGCCCCCATCCTGGCGTCCCAGCAGCAGTTCGGCGTTCCTGGCGCGCTCGGCGGAGTGGTGCTTGCCGGCGTCGTACTGGCGCTTGTCGGCGCAGTGGTGCAGAAGTTCGGCGCTGAGTGGATCAACCGGACCATGCCGCCTATCGTCACGGGCGCAATCGTCGCCCTGATCGGCCTGAACTTGGCGCCGGCCGCAAAAGCGAACTTCGACAAGGCCCCGGTCACCGGCCTCGTGACGCTGGTGACGATCATCCTGGTGAGCGTCCTCTTCCGCGGCATTCTGGGCCGCTTGAGCATCCTGGTGGGCGTGGTGGTTGGCTACTTCACCGCCATGACGCGCGGCGAAGTGGACTACTCCAAGATGGACTCGGCCTCATGGATCGGGCTGCCGCACTTCCAGACTCCGGAGTTCCACCTCGGCGTCGTGGGCTTGTTCGTGCCGGTTGTCCTGGTGCTCGTGGCCGAGAACGTTGGGCACGTGAAGTCCGTGGCCGCGATGACCGGGCGGAACCTCGACGACGTCTCCGGCCGCGCGTTGATGGCCGACGGCGTCGCGACGGTCCTCGCCGGATTCGGCGGCGGTTCCGGAACCACCACCTACGCGGAGAATATCGGCGTCATGGCAGCCACGAAGGTCTACTCGACGGCGGCCTACTGGGTTGCCGGGGCCTTCGCCATTCTGCTGAGTTTCTCGCCCAAGTTCGGCGAATTGATTGCTACAGTTCCCGCCGGCGTGCTGGGCGGTGCCGCAACCATGCTCTATGGGATGATCGGCGTCCTGGGCGTAAAGATCTGGGTGCAGAACAAGGTCAATTTCTCCAACCCCATCAACTTGACCACGGCAGCTGTCGCATTGATTATCGGGATCGCGGACTACACGTGGACCATCGGCGAACTGAAGTTCACGGGTATCGCACTGGGCTCGGCAGCTGCCTTGGCGGTCTACCACGGCATGAAGGGGCTGGCCCGTTGGCGCGGGACGGTTGCCGAGCCAGAGATGGAGACGGCAGGGCTGCCGCCAGCGGCAAAGGCAGCGATGAATGCGGCGGCTAAGAGGAGCGGGAAGAAGCGGTAGCGTCCTCTCCCTGGGAAATTCATGTGTTCGGCGGGGAAGTCTGCCCTCCCCGGCGAACACAGCTAGTTAAGACAGGCGCCGGCGAACAATCTCGCTGACCGCCTTGCCGTCGAAGCGGCCGCCGATCTTTTCGGTGACCGGCTTCATGACGTAGCCCATGTGCATAAGGGACAGCTCCACGCCGTCGGCCTTGAGCAAGGTGATGACCTCGTCAACGATGGATTCAACTTCTTCGGCTGTCAGTGGTTCCGGCAGGTAGGCCTCGATTACCTCGGCATCGGCGATCTCCGTGGCGGCACGCTCGGACTCTCCGGCCTCCTCGTAAAGCCTGGCGACCTCGTGATATTCGGAAGCCTCCTTCTGCAACATGGTCGTGATCTGGGCGTCGTCCAGCTGGATCGGCGCCTGGCCGGCTTTCTCACGGGTGTCAATCTCGCTGAGGACGTTGCGTGTGGCGTTCAGGGCGATGCGGTTGCCATCCTTCATGTGGCTGACGACGTCTGCGTGCAGCCGATCTTTCAAGGTGGACATGGTGTGCTCCTCGATTCGATGGTGCCGTGCTGGCCGGCTGCCAGCCCGGCAGGCGGTGCCGGCGTCCCGGGCTGGGGTCGTCGCATCGTGAGTGCATGGCAGAAGTGGGAGCCATGCTTTGTAGGTTAATTATCTGCCCGGTGAGGCCGAGCAGCCCTGCAATCGAACTCCGAGCATGCCCCCTCCTGGCGCTCAGGAATGGGCATATTCGCACTATGTCCATTCTTCACATCCACCGGGGGGCATGTCCCCCGGTGGACCGGAGCTTAGACCCCTTCGAGCACCTGGCTCGTGACCCATGCGAGGTATTTGGCCGCGTTCGCTACGGCATCAGCTGCGTCGGGCACTCCATCGCGACGCTGCGCGACGTCGAGCAGCTGCGCCGCGGCCACCACACCGTGGCCGGCTAGTTCCTCGGGGGTCACCAGGATCCTGCCGGCTACCACAATCACCGGAATGCCTTGGCCGTGTGCCGAATCCGCGAGTGCGATGGGCGCCTTGCCGGTCAGTGACTGCGAGTCCATGGATCCTTCGCCCGTGATCACCAGGTCCGCGCCGCCGAGCTGCTCGGGAAGGCCCGTCAGTCCCGCCACGAGTGCGAACCCGCCTTCCAGCGTGGCCTGGGTGAAGGCCAGGAACGACGCCGGGAATCCGCCGGCCGCCCCGGCTCCAGGAACGTTGACGTCCTGTCCGCCCGCGTCACGCAGCAGCGACGCCCAGTTGCGCAGGCCGGCGTCGAGCAGCTCCACCGCGTCTTCGTCCGCGCCCTTCTGCGGGCCGAAAACATACGCGGCGCCGTCGCTGCCAAAGAGGGGGTTCTGGACGTCGACGGCGATCCGGAACCTCGCTGCGGTCAGGCGCGGATCAAGCCCGGAAACGTCGAGGGACACGACGTCGGCGAGCGAGCCACCGCCGAGCGGAACCACGTTTCCGGCCGCGTCCAGGGGCTTCAGTCCGAGCGCACGCAGGGCCCCGCTGCCGCCGTCGGACATCGCGGATCCGCCCAGCCCGAGCACAATTTCGGTCGCTCCGGCGTCGAGGGCCGCGGCGATGAGCTGGCCGCAACCGTA
>FTCF01000146.1_pt1 | contig 17653 bp, 16 predicted proteins | sample 1639631 | NCBI WGS metagenome assembly FTCF01 (sample SAMEA3914864, study PRJEB12502) | metagenome | biome: forest; material: soil | place: USA | collected 2012-03-12 | depth 0.3 m
CACAGGCAAGCCTTAAAGTGCCCCAAAGAAGGTTATGTGGCGGGTGCTTCGAAACGCGTTCGACGGCGGCCGCCGGACCGCCACTTTCGGCCCGGTCCCGGGACCCTCAGGGAGCCGTCCGAAGGCGCGCGAGCCGCTCAAGGTCGCGTCGCACACTCTGCAGCGCGGCTTCCCGGGCAGCGGCCCTTCCGGTGTCCGGATGCGTTTTCCTGGCAGGAGCATGGGTTACAGCTGTGCCGTCCGGACGGTGTCCTTGCTGGTTCGCAACGTGGCTCCCCGCGGGGGAGGGGCCAAGGGGATCGTAGAACAAGTCATTCCCTGGTTTCATTGATGCCCTGTTCCTTTCATGCCATCTTCGGCTGCTCGGATGTTTTCCTGGCGGAGGGCCCCAATCCGGGCTGGACGTGTCCGCCATTGATTCAAACTATCGGGAGGTGATTTCGGAGGTTTGTGCACCTCGTTTCGATCCTGTTAAGCGCTGGCCTTGGGACGTTGCCCCCGGCGTGGTCCCGGGCTGCGATAAACTTGTTGTCTTGGCTGGCGCAAAAATCGTGCCGCTCCCTGAGTTGGCCCCCGCCGGCGCAGGGCCCGTATCCAGCCTCCATTCCACGTTCGGCCCGTCGTTAGAGTGCGGGCAACGCCCAGATCGCAGCGAAAGTAGCACCGTGTCCCAAGAAGTCCTGAGCCCCGCCCGAGTCCAGGAAATTCACCACGAGGCCTCCCGGCGTCGGACTTTCGCGGTCATTTCGCACCCTGACGCCGGCAAGTCCACGCTCACGGAAGCCCTTGCCCTGCACGCCAAGGTCATTGGCACCGCCGGTGCGTCGAGCGGCAAGGCCAACCGCAAGGAAACTGTTTCCGACTGGATGCAGATGGAAAAGGACCGCGGTATTTCCATCAGCTCCGCGGCATTGCAGTTCTCCTACCGGGACACCGTGATCAACCTGCTGGACACCCCGGGCCACGCCGATTTCTCCGAGGACACCTACCGCGTCCTGGCCGCCGTCGACTGCGCAGTGATGCTGGTCGACGCCGCCAAGGGCCTGGAAACGCAGACCATGAAGCTCTTCGAGGTCTGCAAGCAGCGGAACCTGCCCATCATCACGGTCATCAACAAATGGGACCGCCCGGGCCTGGATGCCCTCGCGCTGATGGACGAGATCACGGAACGCACCGGACTCCAGCCCATGCCCTTGACGTGGGCCGTGGGCATTTCGGGCGACTTCCGCGGAGTCTGGGACCTGCGCAACGACCGCTTCGCACGGTTCGCGCGCAACAATGCCGGCGCCAACATCGCCATCACCGAGTACTTCACTCCGGAAGAAGCAGCCGAGACCCAGGGCAACAACTGGAGCGACGCCGTCGACGAAGCCGGACTCGTGATCGAATCAAACCTTGAGTTCAACCTGGAGAGCTTCCACGCCGGAACGGCCACCCCAATCCTCTTCAGCTCGGCGGCCTTGAACTTCGGCGTCAAGGAGATCCTGGACGCCCTGGTGGATTTCGCGCCTCCGGCCGCACCCCGACCGGACGTCGACGGCGAGCCGCGTTCCGTTGACGCTCCCTTCGCCGGGTTCGTCTTCAAGGTCCAGGCCGGCATGAACAAGGCCCACCGGGACCACGTTGCGTTTATCCGTGTGTGCTCCGGTGTCTTCGAGCGCGGCATGGTGGTCACGCAGACGCGCACCGGGAAGTCCTTCGCCACGAAGTACGCCCAGCAGGTGTTCGGGCGCGAACGCGAAGTCATCGACGAGGCCTACCCCGGCGACGTCGTTGGCCTGGTCAACGCGTCCTCGCTGCGCGTAGGGGACAGCTTGTTCCTGGACGAACCGGTGGAGTTCCCGGCCATTCCGCTCTTTGCCCCCGAGCATTTCCAGGTGGCCAGGTCCCAGGACCCCAGCCGTTTCAAGCAGTTCCGCCGCGGCATCGAGCAGCTAGAGCACGAAGGCGTCATCCAGGTGCTCCGTTCCGATGTCCGGGGCGACCAGGCACCCGTGCTCGCGGCAGTAGGTCCCATGCAGTTCGAAGTAGTGGAGGACCGCATGGCCCACGACTTCAATGCCCCGATGCGCTTGGAGCGCCTCCCGTACTCGATGGCGAGGATCTCGACGGCGGAGGCCATGCCGGCGCTCGCCAACGTCCCCGGCGCTGAGGTCCTTCTGAGGTCCGACGGCGAATACCTTGCGTTGTTCAACGATGTCTGGGCTCTGCGCCGGATCGAGAAGAACCACCCGAAGCTGACCCTGGTCCCGATCGGCACGCACAACCCGGCGAAATAGTCCTCCAAAGGCGAAGTAATCCCCCTGGACATGCCCCTCGTTCGAGCTGAGGGCTGGACATAATCCTGTTATGTCCAATCCTTGGTTCGAACAGGGGGCATGTCCGGTGGTGGACGTCGAAGCCCGACGCTCCGAGGCCAACCCGGCCGCTAGGTAATCAGCAACTCCAGGGCCTCGGCCAGGTGTGCAACTTCGCGGACCGAGAACCCCTCCGGAACAGGTCCCGGCCCGTTGGGGCTCGCGGGCACCACGGCGTGGGTGAAACCAAGCCGCTGCGCCTCGTGGATGCGCTGGTTGATTCCGGGAACGGGACGGACCTCGCCGGCCAGGCCAACCTCGCCGAAGGCAATGAGCCGCTGAGGCAGTGCTTTGCGCGCCTTGGCCGAGGCCACGGCAAGCGCCACCGCCAGGTCGGTGGCCGGTTCGCTCAATTTCACCCCTCCGACAGTCGCCACATAGGAGTCGTCCTTGTGCAGGATGCAGCCGGCCCGCTGTTGGAGCACGGCCAGGAGCATGGCAACGCGCGAACTGTCCAGGCCGCTCGTGGCCCTGCGCGGCTGTGAACTGGCACTTTCGGCCAGGAGCGACTGCACCTCGGCCAGCAGCGGGCGCCGGCCTTCCATCGTCACCGTGATGCAGGTGCCGGACACCGGCTCGCGTGTCCGCGACACAAAAAGGCCGCTGGGATCGGCGAGGCCTTCGATGCCGGCTTCATTCAGGTCGAAACAGCCGACGTCGTCCGTGGCCCCGTAGCGGTTCTTGACCGCCCGCAACAAGCGGAGCCGGGAATGGCGCTCGCCTTCGAACTGGCACACGACGTCCACCAAGTGCTCCAAAAGACGCGGACCGGCGATGGAGCCGTCCTTCGTCACGTGGCCAACCAGCAGGGTGGTCATGTTGCGGCGCTTTGCGGCGGCGATGATGGACGCCGCGACTTCCCGGACCTGTGAAACCCCTCCCGCGCTACCTTCGACATCGGCGCTGCTGAGGGTCTGTACCGAGTCCACAATCAGCAGCTTCGGCTCGAGCTTCTCCACTTGCCCCAGCGCCTGCCCGAGGTCCGTTTCCGCCGAGAGATAGAGGGTATGCGCGACCGCGTCAATCCGTTCCGCACGGAGCTTGACCTGGGCCGCCGATTCTTCGCCCGTGACGTACAGGACGTCCTGCCCCGTGCGGGCGAACTTCGCAGCGACGTCCAGCAGGAGGGTGGATTTTCCGACGCCGGGTTCGCCGGCAAGCAGGATCACCGCGCCGGGAACCAGCCCTCCGCCCAGGACGCGGTCCAGTTCGTCGACACCGGTGGGCAGGAACGCGGCCGTGGTGCCGTCTACCTCGGCAATCCGGCGGGCCGGCTCCAAAACCGTTGTTGCCGCCGTCGTACGCGCTACTGTGGCGCCGCTTTCCTCCACGGTGCCCCAGGCCTGGCACTCACCGCAGCGGCCCACCCACTTGACCGTGGTCCATCCACATTCGGCACATTTGTACGCGGGTGTCTTGGAAGTGCGTGAGGTCTTGGAAGCCATGCGTACAAGGCTAGTTGAGGGGTAGGACAGTCAGGTGCGACTCACTGCAAGGGAGGAAGCACGTCGCGGGCTTCCCGGGGATCCATGCCCGCGGCTTCGAGCAGGTCCACCATGAGCGGGCGGAAGAGCATCACCACTGTTTCGCCCTCAAGCTTCTGGACGTGCAGCATCTTGGGGTGCAGCCGGGTGGCAATGTCGGCCAAGTCCTGCCGCGCACCGCGCAGGTGGGCGCGGCGGGCGCCGTCGTGCACTTCCGCGAGGCCGAGCGACAGCTCCTCGACGGCTGCAGAAGTGTCCTGCAGGACCTCCGAGATACTGTCCGTCGCCTCGTCCGTCAAGGCTGCATGGTTGATGGCGCTCGTAAGTCTCCGCGCGAACACCCGACCGTTGCGAAGGGCGAGGTCGATGGAATCCAGCGATTCCTCCAGCATGGTCAGCTCGTCGCGGTGCCGACGATACGCCGGCGCGAGCGTGGCCACCTCACCTGAGGCCTTGAGCGACTGGCGCATCCGATCCACGAGCGGTTGGCAATTCCGGCCCCGGATGAGGGCATGCCAGGCCTGGGTCGAATCGCTGTTGATCAATGCGTCGGCACACTCACGGAGGACCTCCGAGAGTTCGTGCAGGAGTTTGCGGACGTCCTGGCGCGGCTCCCGGCGCGGATCCTTCGGGACCAGCATGGTGACGAGGAGCGCGAAAACCCCGCCCACGACGGCGTCGATGCTCCGGGTGAAAGGTCCCCCGGCCGGCGCGGGCAGCAAGACCACGAGCAGCGACTGCAGGCCGAGTTGGGTGGTGAAAATGGAGCCGCCGTCCAGGAAACGTGCCAAAAGGATGGAGAAAAGAAGGACGACGGCGGCCTGCCAGATCCCCGAACCCAGCCAGTGGAGGAGCAGATCACCGACGACGATCCCGAGGGTGCAGCCAAACCCGACTTCCACGACCCGGCGAAGCCGCGGATCCCGCGAGAAGCCGAGCGCGATCAGCGACGAGGTCGCGGCGAAAAGGGGTCCCGAGTGCCCCAGGATATATTCAGCGAACGCGTAGGCGCCCACGGCGCACACGGTCATCTGGACGGCCGGAACCAACGAGTTCCGGCTGCGGATGAAGCCGGTGCGCAGCCGCGCCCGCAGGAATTTCTTGCTCGCTGAAAGTCCTTGGGGGGCGGTCATGGATCAAGTCTATTCAGGAGCGGCTTACGGGGTGCGGCTCGCCGGGGGAACCGCAAAGTGAGGGACGTCACTTAATCCCTCATGACACGCCGAGCGCAAGGGTGACGCTGCACATGTAAGCCAATGGTCCACAGCCGTTCACCTTCCGTTCACTTTGGACCGCCGATCCCGTTACCTGCGGCTCCTACCGTCAATCAAGGTACAAACACGTACGCAAATCTTTCGTATGCCGACTTTCTCCCTCGGTACGCATCAGAGAATCCCTGGAAGGGGTACATCCCAGTGAAGGCAACTCGCTTCGGCCGCAATGCGGCAATCGCGGTCCTCGCAGTCGGCGCCCTTGCGCTGACCGCTTGCGGTTCGGACAACGCAACCGGCGCCACCCCCGCAGCCACCCCGAGCGCCGCAGGCGTCAAGGTCACCGGCACCCTGACCGGTATCGGCTCCTCGGCGCAGGGCGCCGCAATGGACGCCTGGAAGACCAACTTCGCTTCCGCGAACCCGGGTGCCACCGTTCAGTACTCCCCGGACGGCTCGGGCGCAGGCCGCAAGGCCATCCTCGACGGCTCCGCACAGTTCGCAGGCTCTGACGCCTACCTGACCGACGCTGAGCTGGCCACCTCCAAGACCAAGTGCGGCACCGACGGTGCCATCAACATCCCGGTGTACATCTCCCCGATCGCGGTTGCCTTCAACGTTCCTAACGTCAAGGACTTGAAGCTCGACGCCGACACCGTTGCGAAGATCTTCCGCGGCCAGATCACCAACTGGAACGACCCGGCAATCGCCGCCCTGAACGCCGGCGTCACGCTTCCGGACCTCAAGGTCACCCCGGTCAACCGCTCTGACGACTCCGGCACCACCCAGAACTTCACGGACTACTTGGCATCTGCTGCTCCCTCTGTCTGGACCGACAAGGCTGCTGGCCTGTGGCCGGCATCCTTGAAGGGCGAGAACGCCAAGGGCACCTCCGGCGTGGTCAAGACCGTCACCGACACCCCGGGTGCCGTGACCTACGCTGACGACTCCGCAGTTTCCGGCAAGCTCGGCACCGCAGAGATCAAGGTTGGCTCGGACTTCGTCAAGATCTCCCCCGTCGCCGCTGCCAAGGCGGTTGAACTGGGCAAGCCCGTTGCCGGCCGCCCGACCGGCGACCTTTCCATCAAGCTCGACCGCACCACCACGGATTCCTCGGCCTACCCGGTAGTCCTGGTTTCCTACCACGTCGTCTGCACCACCTACGACAAGCAGGCAACCGCTGACCTGGTCAAGGCATTCGAGAGCTACGTAGTCTCCGACGCCGGCCAGCAGGCTGCTGCCGGCTCCGCCAAGTCCGCTCCGCTCTCCAAGGCGCTGCAGGACAAGGCAAAGGCCGCTCTTAACTCCATCAAGGCCAAGGCCTAGGGACCACAATGGAGTAGTGGTGCTGCCGACCGCGGCACCACTACCCTGAATATCGAGGTTCCCCGTCCCGCGCTGGTGAAACATCACCGGACGGGGCGGGGAACTTGGCCATTTTTGAGTGAATCTGAAGGATCGTGAAGTGACCACCAACTCCTTGACCAGTTCCCAAGGTGCCGGACGCGCCGGGGACAAGGTCTTCTCCGGAGCCACCCTGGCCGCGGGATGCCTGATCCTTGCGGTTCTCTTCGGCGTCGCACTTTTCCTTGTAATCCAGGCCATCCCGGCGCTTGTGGCCCCACCCGCGGACATCCAGGGCGGCCACGGCTTCTTCGCTTACATCGGGCCGATCGTGGTGGGAACCCTCATCGCCGCCGTCATCGCGCTGGTGATCGCCACTCCCGTTGCCATCGGCGTTGCCCTGTTCATCTCGCACTACGCGCCCCGCAGGCTTGCCTCGGGCCTTGGCTACGTCGTGGACCTCCTCGCTGCCATTCCTTCCGTGGTCTACGGCGCATGGGGCGCGGCATTCCTTGCCCCCCAGATTTCGCCCGCCTACGGCTGGCTGGCCAGCAACATGGGCTGGTTGCCGATTTTCCAAGGCCCGGCCTCCGCTACGGGCAAGACCATCCTGACCGCGAGCATCGTCCTCTCCGTCATGGTTTTGCCCATCATCACTTCCCTGTCGCGTGAGATCTTCCTGCAGACCCCGAAACTCCACGAGGAAGCCGCCCTGGCCCTCGGCGCGACCCGCTGGGAAATGATCAAGATGGCTGTCCTGCCGTTCGGCCGCCCGGGTATCGTGAGCGCCATCATGCTGGGCCTCGGCCGCGCACTTGGTGAGACCATGGCCGTCGCGCTGGTCCTGTCCTCCGGCGTCCTGACGGCAAGCCTGATCCAGACCGGCAACCAGACCATCGCCGCGGAAATCGCCTTGAACTTCCCCGAAGCCAGCGGACTCAAGGTCAGCACGTTGATCGCGGCCGGCTTGGTATTGTTCGTCATCACCCTGGGTGTCAACATGATTGCACGCTGGATCATCTCCAGGCACAAAGAATTCTCGGGAGCCAACTAATGACTGTCACAGCCCCCGTGGCGCGCAAACGCTCCGCACTGACCAAGGGCCAGTTGCCCGCTTTCGCACCGTATGTCGTCCTGGCCGTCGCTCTTGTGCTCGGCGCAGCGATCCTTGCGCTGATCGGCTTCAACGCCTTCGGCTGGGGCCTCGTCTCCGCCATCCTGTTCGCGATCGGCCTTGTCGGCTGGAGCGCCGCCGTCGAAGGCGGCCGCAAGGCGAGCGACAAGCTTGCCACGTGCCTGGTCGTCGGCTCCTTCCTTGTGGCGCTGCTGCCCCTGATTTCGGTGATCTGGACCGTCCTCGTGAACGGCATCCCGGGCATCATTACCCCTGGCTTCCTGACGACTTCCATGAACGGCGTCACGGGTTCCCTCGACAACAAGAGCGTCGATGAAGGCACGAAGGTCCTCGGCGGCATCTACCACGCGCTCCTGGGCACCGTGCAGATCACCTTGCTCGCCACGGTCATCTCGGTTCCGGTGGGCTTGCTGACCGCAATCTACCTGGTGGAATACGGCAACGACCGGGCCCTCGCCCGTGCCATCACGTTCTTCGTCGACGTCATGACCGGTATCCCGTCGATCGTGGCAGGTCTCTTTTCCGCAGCCTTCTTCTTCGCAGTGGTCGGCCCGGGCACCAAGACCGGTGCGGTCGCCGCCGTCGCGCTCTCAGTCCTGATGATCCCGGTGGTGGTTCGCTCCAGCGAGGAAATGCTCAAGATCGTGCCGAACGAGCTCCGTGAAGCGGCTTACGCGCTGGGTGTCCGCAAGTGGCGCACCATCCTCAAGGTGGTCATCCCGACGGCGATTTCCGGCATCGCGTCCGGCGTCACCTTGGCGATCGCCCGGGTGATCGGCGAGACCGCACCGATCCTCGTCACCGCAGGTTTCGCCACCACCATCAACAGCAACGTGTTCGGCGGCTGGATGGCTTCGCTGCCTACGTTCATCTACACGCAGATCCTGAACCCGACCTCGCCGTCCAACCCGGACCCGTCGAGCCAGCGGGCATGGGGTGCAGCGCTGGTCCTGATCATCCTGGTGATGCTCCTGAACCTCGGCGCCAGGCTGATCGCCCGGATCTTCGCCCCCAAGGCCGGCCGTTGAGCCACCCGGCCACCAGCAAACTTCCAACCACAGCACCGAAGGAACACCATGTCTAAGCGGATCGACGTCAAGGATCTGAACGTCTACTACGGCAGCTTCCTGGCCGTTGAAGGTGTCAACATCAACATTGAAGCCAAATCGGTCACGGCATTCATCGGCCCGTCCGGTTGTGGCAAGTCCACCTTCCTGCGCACGCTGAACCGCATGCACGAAGTGCTTCCGGGCGCGCGCGTCGAAGGCGAAGTCCTCCTCGACGGCGACAACCTCTACGGACCCGGCGTGGACCCCGTGACTGTCCGCACCCAGGTCGGCATGGTCTTCCAGCGACCCAACCCGTTCCCCACGATGTCCATCCGTGACAACGTGCTGGCCGGCGTGAAGCTGAACAACAAGAGGATCAGCAAGGGCGCGGCCGACGCGCTCGTGGAGAAGTCCCTGCGCGGCGCCAACCTGTGGAACGAGGTCAAGGACCGCCTCGAGAAGCCGGGCTCCGGCCTCTCCGGCGGCCAGCAGCAGCGGCTCTGCATTGCCCGTGCCATCGCCGTGGAACCGCAGGTTATCCTCATGGACGAGCCCTGCTCCGCGCTGGACCCCATCTCCACCTTGGCCGTCGAAGACCTCATCAATGAGCTCAAGGACGAGTACACCGTGGTGATCGTGACGCACAACATGCAGCAGGCTGCACGCGTTTCCGACAAGACCGCGTTCTTCAACATCGCCGGCACCGGCAAGCCCGGCAAGCTCATCGAGTTCGCGGACACCACCACCATCTTCAACAACCCGTCCCAGAAGGCCACGGAAGACTACGTCTCCGGCCGGTTCGGATAAGCCCTGGCCTGCTCGGGTCCCCGATCGATTGCTCCGTAACTGCCGTTTTGGCGGCTCATAACGGCAGTTGCGGAGCAATCGACGCGAAGGGCCTGCTGAACTCAGCGGGATAACGGCGAGAGCGCCAGCCCAAGGACGAACGCCACTGCGGCGGTAACGATCGGCGTCGCGACCCAGAACCCCAGGATCCGCAGCACCATCCGACGGTTTGTGACGGAGAAGTTCTGGTTGGTTCCTGCGCCGAGCACCGCGGACGTCACAGTGTGCGTGGTGGAAAGCGGCAGATGGAAGCCGATGGCGCCGACGAACAACATCAGCGAGGTCAGGCTCTGGGCGATGAATCCCCGCATCGGGTCCACCCGCGTCAGCTTGTAACCCAAGGTGTAGGAGATGCGCCAACCACCACAAAGCGTTCCCGCCGTGAGCATGGCAGCCACGAGCAGGATGACCCAGAACGGGAGGTCATTGGAGTCGGACACCCCGGCCGCCACGGCGCCCAACAGGATCACCGCTACGGATCTCTGCCCGTCCTGCAGGCCATGGCCGAACGCGACGGCAGCGGCCGAGACGGACTGCGCATGGCGGAAGCGGCCATGCACAACATCGGGCTGGGTGTAGCGCGCCGCCCACGTGACAGGCCACACGAGAAGATAGGCGCCAAGGAAGGCAACCAGGGGGGACAGCAGCAACGGCAAAACTACTTGTGCCAGCAAAATACTGTCTACCCGGTTGATGGAACTGCCTCCCATCACTGCGCTTGCAGCTCCGGCGCCCACCAGGCCTCCCACCAAGGCATGGGTTGACGAGAGCGGCACGCCGCGCCACCAAGCATAGATTCCCCAAAGGATGGCGCTACACAGCCCCGCGGCGAGCATAGTCAGCCCGTTCATTCCGGAGGGGAGAACCACCCACGCCTGGCTGAAGACCAGCGCGAAACCGCCACTAAGCAGCACCCCGGCAAAGTTGAAGACGGCCGCCAACACCACCGCAACTGACGGAGTGAGTGCACGCGTCCGCACGGAGAGCGCGACGGCGGTGGAGACATCGCGGAAGCCGTTCAGGAATGCGAAGCCAGCCGCCAGCACCACCACAAGGGCGAAGAACGCGACCGCCACCTCATGCTTCCTTGACGATGATGCTGCCTACCTGGGTCGCAACGCGGCGCATGTCCTTGGTGACATCCACCAGTTGGTTGGCTACGTCGCGGTTCCTCGAAAACTGGGTGGACTTCATGTCGCGGAGCATCTCTGCTACCCAGGTCCGGTGGCTGCGCTCGGCACGCTTCGCCAGCCTCAGGACCTCGATCCAGTAATCCTCGAGCTCGTCCAGATCATCCAGCTGGCGCATGGCATCAACCGTGAGTTCTGCCTGGCGGCTGATGATCTCCAACTGGTCCGCCGCGCGTTTGGGCACCCGGTCCAGTTTGTAGAGGGCTACGAGCTCACCCGCGGCATCCAGCTTTTCCATCGCCTCGTTGAGGAAACGGGAAAGGGCGTACATGTCCTCGCGGGGGAGCGGGTTCACGAAACTCGTGCGCATGTGGGTCAGAAGGGCGAAATGCAGGTCCGTGGATTTCGCCTCGTGTTCGTGCATCTCCTCCACAAGCCGTTCGTGCTCCGCGACGGGTGCTCCGAAGATCTCAGATAGCGTCCCGGTTGCCTCAAGAATCTGGCGGGCCATTTGCGACAACAATTGCAAACCGGCGGGTTCTTGGGGGAAGAGACGCAGCTTCATTTGGCTTCCGGTAGGCGGGAGGGATCGGGGCGGGGCGGCGTCTTCGCCGAAGGGCATAAAAATGGTGCCGAACCGGATACGCCTCTCGGCGGTAGGCCGCTCGAAGCGGCTATAAGTTGAAGCCCGGGGGTTTCGCGGTTCGACACCAGTTTCAGTTTTCTACGTCGTCCGAGCTAAGTCAACATTGACAGCTGGCGCCGGAGGTGGTTGTTACGGCCTCCGCCCTTATATTTCGTGTCAATCCAGCTCTCCGAGGCGCCACGCGTTGGCTGCATGCTCGAGATCTTCCGCAGTCTTGACGAGCTGGTGGGAGTTCCGGGTCAGCTTGCTTGCGTGGCCTTCGTTGGAATGCTCTGCGCTGTCCGCCAGGGTGGCCTGGCCGAGCGCGACGACGCGGCAAAACGCGGCTGAGCGTTCCAGCGCGACGTCGAAATCGCCGTCGAACGCTCCAGAAAGGATAGCGTCCGCCATTTGCTTCATTTCATCGGCTCCCGGCGGCTCTGCGGCGCCCGCCACAACGTGGGAAACCTGGGCGGTGTCCCTGCCGGCCCTGAAGTACACGGAGATGCGCTCGGAGTCCTGCATGGTCGCCGCGCGCAATGCGTAGAGCCGCCACAAGGCGCCGGGCAAGGACCGGGCGGGGCTCTCGGCCCACATTTCAGCGATGGCTTCCAGGCCTTGCTCGTCAGCGAGCTTCACGAGGCGCCTGGTGATCTTGGGATCATCGCTATCCCGACCTCGCCGCACGAGGGCCTGGGCGGCGAGGTGCGCGGCTTCGGACACGCGCGCGGGGTCCGCTCCGCCGGCAAACGGCTCGAAGTCAACCGGCGCGAAGGGTTTCGGCTTGTGGTGCCTATTTGCTCCGCCGTACACAGGAGGTCCCGATTGTTCGCTCATGCCCCAACGCTACTCCTGTGTTTTCGCTCGTGCACTCTTGACTGCGGCTCGTTGCTTCCTCCCCTTGTTTGAATCCGCTGGCGCCCCGACACGCCGTTGTTGCCGCGCGTCGTCGTCGGGGTTTGGTTCAAAGGTGGGGAGAACGGCGCGGGCCCGGTCACGACGGCGCGGGTGCTGCCAGTGTCAAAACGGCCTTGAGCTTGAGGTACAGTATTTATGGCTGTTTCTACAGTCGGCAGGGGCCTTTAGCTCAGTTGGTAGAGCATCGGACTTTTAATCCGTGGGTCGTGGGTTCGATCCCCACAGGGCCCACCCAAAAACCCCCGGAACCGCACGGTTCCGGGGGTTTACTTGTGCGTGGCCCACATGGCTGGGTGACGGCCGAGCGGTCCGGCCTGCTGCGACCAGTGTTCGGCGACGCCGTCGATTCGCCCCGGAAGAGGCACGCGTCGCGCCGGCCCCCAAGCGGTAGCCGTTTCCACGAGGCTGACCTCGTTGGGCCCGGATACGGATAGGTGGTGGTTCGACGGGGTCAGGGAGTACAGCAGGTTGGCCGTGCCGATGAGTGAGCCCTGGATCCGGGCTGTCACCGAATGGGTGAGGCGCCGGGTCAGGGCACGGGCGACGGCCGCGGCCAATAGCCAGCCGGTCGCGTGGTCGAGGGCTTGGACGGGAAGCGGGGCCGGCTCCGCTTGGCCTGTGGCGGCGGCTCCCTCGTCGGCGATACCGCAGCTCATCTGGACCAGGCTGTCGAACCCGCGGCGGTTGCGCCACGGGCCATCCCAGCCGTAGGCGTCCAGGCTGGCGATGATCAAGCCGGGGTTCGCGGCGGTCAGGGCCTCGTCGTCGTAGCCCAAGCGTTTCAGGGCGTCGCCTCGCAGTCCCGTCACGAGCACGTCGGCACCCGCGAGCAGTTCCTCGAACATCGCGCGGTCGCTTGGGGCCGTGAGATCCAAAGCGGCGGTACGTTTGCCGAGCGTCGTCTCAGGCAGTAGCGACGGCACCTCGTCAAAGCCCGGCGGGTCGATCCGCAGCACGTCCGCACCATACCCGGCAAGGAACTTGGTGCAGACCGGTCCAGCGATTACCCGAGTCAGGTCGAGGACGCGCACCCCGTCGAAGGGCAGTTCTCCGATCGCGTTCGGCGTGCGGGCGCCGGATGAGCGGCGCTCGACGACGGTCAGGGGCGGCGCGTCCGCGGTCGCCGCCCCCGCAGCCGAGGCGAGCCACTGGCCGCGGTTGTGCATGACAGCGGCGCACCCGCCCGCCTCCACGATGGCCGTCTCCAATTCCTCGGCAGGCAGTCCGGCCACTGCGGCCTGCACTGTTTCGCGGTCATGGGCGCCCAGCACCCGTTCGACGGCGGCGCGGTGGCTGGCGTAGTTGGTGTGCAGCCTGATCCAGGCATCCGCCGCACGATAGTTGCCGGCGATGGGGTCCCACAGCGGTGGCCGGGTCCAACCGATCGGGGCGAACAGCCTCTCGGACGCGAACGCGGCGCACGACTCCCGACTGTCTACCGTCACCGTCGGCTGCCCTGACTGGCGGCGGGCCGCGAGAAACTGCGCTGCAGCCACCGTCGCGGCGGCAACCGCGCCCGTCGCAAGTCCTGTCACGTCGAAAGCGGCCGGGAGGACCGCCCGCGGCCCGGTCGTCGTTAGCCGAGCGGCCAGCCAATCCGCGTCATCGGCGCCGATTGCGTGCCACACGCGGGAGGTCACATTAGCGAAGCTGTCGTTCACACCCCCATTCTCGACGGGCCACCACGGAACGGGCAACGGTAGCCGGATCTGACACCTCCTGCCCAACACGGTGTTCAACTGCCAGACTGTCTTCATGCATGCGCTCTTGGACGGACTCCTGAACACCAGCCCGCTCGTGATCGCGTGCATCGTCTTCGCCCTCGTGTTCGCTGAGGATGCCATCTTTGTGGGCTTTGTGATTCCCGGTGAAACGGCGGCGGTGGTCGGCGGGGTGATTGCAAGCCGCGGGCTCTTCGAATTGTGGGCCATGATCGCCATTGTGGTGACTGCCGCGATCACGGGAGACACCGTGGGCTATGAAATAGGCAAGCACTTCGGCCCACGGGTGATGGCCTTGAAAATCCTGGACAAAAGACGCGCCCAATTGCAGAAGGCCGAAGACTTCCTCAAGGACAAAGGCGGCGTCGCGGTTCTCCTGGGCCGGTTTACCGCTTTCTTTCGTGCCGTCATGCCCGCGCTCGCCGGGCTCAGCCGTATGCCTTACCGGCGCTTCGCGTTCTGGAATTTCAGCGGCGGCATTATCTGGGGCTCGTTGTTCGTGACCCTCGGTTTTGTGGCCGGAAATTCGTACGAAGAAGTGGCGCGCCTAGTGGGCCGGGGTGCCGCAGGGGTGGTGGCAGTAATCGTGGTGGCGATCCTGGTTGTCTGGCAGGTCAGGAAGCACCGTGCCAAGAAGGCCTGATGTCGCAGGAGCACGGAAACCTTTCCGAAATCTCAAGGCTTTAGGCTGGTCACAATTCGTTCGGGAGGGGCGGTGAAGGGGCGAACTGGATATGTCTGACGTTTGGCGTTATAACCGTAGTAGCTGCCCCGACGTCCTCGGCTTTTCGGAGCCTCGAGTGATCTGATGTCCGCTTCTGCAGCACACAACTTTAAGGAGAACCGATGCATCTTTTGCCCCGTGAGCAGGAAAAGCTCATGATCGTGGTCGCGGCTGACCTCGCCCGCCGTCGGCAATCCCGCGGCCTGAAGCTCAACTTCCCCGAAGCCGTGGCGATCATCAGCTACGAACTGATTGAGGGCGCCCGTGACGGGAAAACCGTCGCTGAACTCATGAGCTACGGAACTACCCTGCTTCGCCGTGAGGAAGTCATGGAGGGCGTGCCCGAGATGATCCATGACGTCCAGATTGAGGCCACTTTCCCTGACGGCACCAAGCTCGTCACCGTCCACGACCCGATCCGCTAGGAGGCCACCATGATTCCCGGTGAGTACCGGCTCCAAGCCGAGCCCATCGCCTGCAACAGCGGACGCGAGGCAATCGCCGTCGACGTCGTCAACCGCGGTGACCGCCCCGTCCAGGTGGGCTCTCACTACCACTTTGCCGAGGCGAATCCGGCCCTCGATTTTGACCGCGAAGCAGCTTATGGCCGCCGGCTGGACATCCCCGCCGGAACGGCCGCGCGCTTCGAGCCGGGCGATTCCAAGACCGTCAAACTCGTTGCGATGGCGGGCAGCCGCGAAGTCTACGGCCTGCGGAACGCCGTCAACGGTCCCCTTGATGCGGACGCGGGAAAGAACGACGGCGGCGCTGCCGCCGGCACCGAAGGGCCCGGAGCCAGCAAGGAAGGAACAGCCCAGTGAGCTTTGAAATTTCGCGCAAGCAGTACGCAGACCTTTACGGGCCGACGACGGGCGACTCCATCCGCTTGGCGGACACCGAACTTTTCCTCGAGATCGAGAAGGACTACACCGTCTACGGCGAAGAGGTCATGTTCGGCGGCGGCAAAGTTGTCCGCGACGGCATGGGCCAGAACGGCCAGGTGACCCGCGACGGCCGTTTGCCTGAGACCAACGCAGCCTCGGACCAGACCCTCGACGTTCCGGACACCGTCATATCGAACGTCGTGGTCCTCGACTACACCGGAATCTACAAGGCCGACGTGGCGCTCAAAGACGGCCACATCTTCAAGATCGGCAAGGCCGGCAACCCGCAGATTGCCGACGGCGTGGACATCGTGATCGGGGCCAGCACAGAGATGATTGCCGGGGAGGGCAAGATCCTCACCGCAGGCGGCGTGGACACCCACATCCACTACATTTCCCCGGACCAAGTCCCCACGGCACTGTGCAGCGGCATCACCACCATGGTCGGCGGCGGTACGGGACCGGCCGAAGGAACCAAGGCCACCACCATCACTCCCGGCAAATGGCACATTTCGCGGATGCTGCAAGCGGCGGAGGGGCTCCCGATCAACATCGGCCTCCTCGGCAAAGGCCACGCCTCTGCCATCGAGCCGCTTGCCGAACAGATCCGCGCAGGCGCTGTGGGCCTCAAAGTCCACGAGGACTGGGGCGCCACGACATCGTCGATCGACATGTCCCTCCGCGTTGCGGATGAATACGATGTGCAGGTGGCCATCCACACGGACACCCTCAACGAGTGCGGATTCGTGGAGGACACCATCAAGGCCATCGACGGCCGCGTGATCCACACCTTCCACACCGAAGGCGCCGGCGGCGGGCACGCCCCGGACATCATCAAGATCGCCGGATTGCCCAATGTGCTCCCGGCATCCACCAACCCCACGCTCCCGTACACGCGGAACACCATCGAAGAGCACCTGGACATGCTCATGGTGTGCCATCACCTCAACCCTGACATACCGGAAGACGTGGCGTTCGCCGATTCCCGGATCCGGGCAGAGACGATTGCAGCCGAAGACGTGCTCCAGGACCTGGGCATCTTCTCCATGACCTCCTCGGATTCCCAGGCCATGGGCCGCGTGGGCGAAGTCGTCATCCGCACCTGGCAAGTGGCCGACGCCATGAAACGGCAGCGAGGGGTGCTCAAGGATCCGTCGGGTGCAAGCCACGGCGCTCCAAATGGCTTGGGCGAGGACAGCGATAACTTCAGGATCAAGCGCTACATCTCCAAATACACCATCAACCCGGCGATCGCGCAGGGCATGGACGACTCCATTGGCTCCGTGGAAGTGGGCAAGTTCGCCGACCTCGTCCTCTGGAATCCGGCCTTCTTCGGCGTGAAGCCGGAACTGGTCATCAAAGGCGGGCAGATCGCTTACGCGCTCATGGGCGATTCCAATGGCTCCATCCCCACCCCGCAGCCGCGCACCATGCGCCCGATGTTCGCCACCTACGGCAAGGCGTTGCAGCAGTCCTCCATCACCTTCCTGTCCAAGGCGGCAATCGCGAACGGCGTCCCGCAGGAACTGGGACTGGAACGCGTCATCCGGGCGGTGTCCGGCATCCGGAACCTGAGGAAGGCGGACCTCAAGTTCAACGGCGAAACGCCAGATATCGCCGTCGACCCCGAAACCTACAAAGTGACGGTCGACGGCGAAGACGTCACCTGTGAGCCGTCCGACGTGCTGCCCATGGCCCAGCGCTACTTCCTTTTCTAGATCGCCGGAGGAGAACCATATGATCATCGAAAAGATCCTCGGCAACCTGCACGAGCTGCCGCAGGCCGAAGCCGCGGCGCTCGCACAACTCCACAAGGAGAAGGTCGTCCTGCCCAGCGCCCAACTGGTCAAACGCATCCAGCGCGTCACCACGGACCACGGGAAGGAGCTGGGCATCCGCCTCCCGGCCGGCTCCGGAGACCTGCGCGACGGCGACATCCTCGCCGTCGAGGATGCGAACCTGATCGTTGTCTCCGTGCTGCCGAGCGACGTCCTGGTGATTGCTCCCCGCAGCATCTACGAAATGGGTGTCGTGGCGCATTCCCTGGGCAACCGGCACCTGCAGGCCCAGTTCTTCGACGGCTCGTCTGAGTACGGGGGCGAAGTCATGGTGTGCCAGTACGACCACACGGTCGAGGACTACCTCAAACACGTCGGCGTGCCGTACGACCGCCAGGAACGCGTAATGCCGGTGCCTTTCCGCCATGCTGAACACACGCACTAGGC
>FTCF01000492.1_pt1 | contig 17299 bp, 19 predicted proteins | sample 1639631 | NCBI WGS metagenome assembly FTCF01 (sample SAMEA3914864, study PRJEB12502) | metagenome | biome: forest; material: soil | place: USA | collected 2012-03-12 | depth 0.3 m
CAACAAACTTGGCACACTATTGAGTTCTCAAACAACAGACACACCCGGCACCACCCACACCCCACAGGGTCCAGGATCGCTCCGGAGCAACTTCCCAAAGTTACCAGATTCGCTCTCTCCGCACAACTCCCGAACCCGGGAACCGCGCTGGACAAAACACCATCCGAGACTCCCGGAAACCGCCCCGGAACGCAAGAAAGCGAACCAAGAATTTGGTTTCCATTTGGAAGGGAGTCTGTCGCAATTTTTCCGCATCAGCGGCGGCGACTCGAACTACTTTACACACCCGCAAGACCCCGCGCAAATCACCGGCAAGCGACCAGCCAAGCAAACAACAGGCGGGCTAGTGCCCGGCTGCCCCCTCGGTCTTGCGCATCATGGTGGACAGCACTACGGCAACCACCGCAATCAACGTGGCGGTCAGGAAGGCGGCCTGCATCCCGGCGACGAAGCCGGACGCGGCCGACACCACGGCGAAGATAGAAACCAGGAGTGCTGTCCCTGCGGCCCCCGCCACCTGCTGCAGCGTGCTCATGATGGCCGAGCCATGCGAATAGAGGTGGGGCGGGAGCGGGTTGAGGCCAGTGGTGAACGCCGGCGTGAACAGCAAAGCCAAGCCCAGGCTAAGTACTGCGTACAGGACCACGACCCACCACAAGGGGCTATCCGCGGTGAGCATCGAGAACTGCCACAACGTGAGCACCAGCAGGACGGAACCTGTCACGGTCAAGGGGAGCGGACCTATCTTGTCGAACAACCTGCCGACAACCGGCCCAAGCAGGCCCATCGCCAAGCCGCCCGGAAGGAGCGCCAGTCCGGTCTCCATCGGTTGCAGGTGAAGGACATTCTGCAGATAGAGCGGCAGCAGGATCACTCCGCCGAACAGGGCCATCATGGCAACCACCATGAGCAGGACCGACACCGTGAACATGCGGAAGTTGAATGCCCTGAGGTCCAGCAGGGGCGCGTCGGACTTCTGCAACTTGAGCTGGCGGAAAACGAACGCCACCATGCACAAGACCCCGATCACCAGCGCAGCGATCGGCACGGCAGTTGCTCCGGCATGGCCGCCGATCTGGCTCAGTCCATAGACCAGCCCGCCGAAGGCAGGAACAGTCAGGAGCACCGAGACGAAGTCCAGCCTCACGCTGCCTCGCTCGCCTACGTTTGTGAGGAACTTGGCGCCGATGCCCATGGCCAACAGGGCCACCGGGAGCACGAAGACGAACATGAACCGCCACGAGAAGTGGTCAAGGATGATGCCGGAAACCGTGGGGCCCAAGGCAGGCGCCACCGAAATCGCGATGGTCACGTTGCCCATCACCGCACCGCGGCGGGACAGGGGCACCAAGGTCAAGATGGTTGTCATCAGCAACGGGAGCATGATTGCCGTGCCGCCCGCTTGGACGATCCGCGCCAACAAGAGCACTCCAAAACCGGGAGCTAGAGCCGCGAGCAGGGTGCCGCCGCTGAACAATCCGATTGCCAGGAGGAACGCAGCCCGGGTGGTGAGCCTCTGGAGGATGAAGCCTGTGGTTGGAATGACCACGGCCATGGTCAGCATGAACCCGGTGGAGAGCCACTGGACGGTGGGTGCGTCGACGTTGAGGTCCGTCATGAGCCGCTGCAAGGCAACGTTCATGATGGTCTCGTTGAGGATCACCACGAAGGTGGCTACGAGTAGCGTGACGATGACGGTGACAGACTCGCGTGACATCTTGTCGTTCGCTGGTTTTGTCCCCGTCCCAGGCACGGGATTGCCGTGCGCGTCGGACGTGACGTCAGTAGACATGAGGATTCCTCGGCTGTGGGTGCGGTGGTTTCCGGTGCTCTGCACTGGTGGAGATTGCAACAGTCTAAGCCTCTGGCGCATTCCCGTCAGCAGGTTAATCCAAACGTTTGTGCGCAGACAACCGGAAGTTCAGGAACTCAGCGGCACGTTATCGATCAACCGCACGGGTCCGACCTTCGCCGCAATGATCGCAAGCCCTTCACCCCGGAATGGAGTCTCCTTGCAGTTTTCGGCGAGCGGTTCGAGCGTCCGGGGATCGACGACGTCGAAATAGTCCAGCTTCACGAGGGGCTGCGATTCAACGAGCGCGACGGCGGAGTCCAGCTCGAGCGGTTCGTTCGCCAGGGCGCGGGACTCGAGAAGGCGGAGGGCACGGGACAGCACCAGCGCCGCCTCCCGCTCTTCTTCGGAAAGGAAACGGTTCCGGCTGGAAAGCGCCAGCCCTTCATCGTTGCGCACGGTCGGCACGGCCACGATGTCCACCGGAAAGCTGAGATCGGCCACCATCCTCTTGACGAGGGCCAACTGCTGGGCATCCTTCTGGCCGAAGTACGCGCGGTACGCGGCAGCACCGCCGTCGGCGGCTGGACCGCCAGGCAGGCCGTAGTGCAGCAGTTTGGCGACTACCGTGAGGGCGCCGTCGAAGTGGCCGGGACGCGAGGCGCCCTCCCATTTCTCGCCCAGCGGGCCAGAAGTCACGCGGACCAGCGGCTCCCCGCCGGGGTAAACCTCGTCAACGGAAGGGGCGAAGACGAGATCCACGCCCTCGGCGTCCAGGAGGGCCATATCGGCATCAAGCGTGCGCGGGTAGCGTTCGAGGTCCGCGGCTTCGCCGAACTGCAGGGGGTTGACGAAGATGGACGCCACGACGACGTCGTTCTGCTCGACGGCGGTGCGGGCCAAGGCTGCGTGCCCGGTGTGCAGCGCTCCCATCGTGGGGACGAGGCCTTGCGAGCTACCGCGTTTTTCCGCGAGCAAGCGCGCACTTTCGATCCGCAGTTCCGCGGCGGTGGTCACAAGTTTGATGGCCATTCAGTTTCCTTCCTGCGTCCCGGCAGCGTCATTGCCTGGACGGTCCTCACCGTTGTCCGGCGTATCCGAGCCGTCCAAGGCGTTGTTGATGTCGCCAAGCTGGCCCTCTTTGAGCAGGCCGCGATTGACAGCCCGGCGGGCAGTGGCGCGGGCCATGGCCCGGTAGGCGGCGAGGACATCGCCGCCGGCACCGCCGTCGTACTCCTTGAGGGCCTCCGCATGGGCGGCCACGGTTCCCACATCCCCGCGTGCCACGGGCCCGGTCAGCGCGGACTCGCCTGAGGCCAGGGCGTTCTCCAAGGTGGCGCGTAGCAAGGGTCCGAGCATTCGTTCCGGCGCGTCGACGCCGATGTCCCGAAGCAGCTGGGACGACTGGGCCACGAGGGTGACCAGGTGGTTCGAGCTGTGCGCGAGGGCTGCGTGGTAGAGGGTGCGATCGGCCTCGGCAATGGCCACCGGTTCGGCGCCCATCTCCACCACGAGGGCTTGGGCGATGGGCAACATCGCCGCGTCGGCAGTGACCCCGAAGGTGCAGTCCAGGAGCCTTGTCAGGTCCAGGCTCATGCCCGTGAACGTCATGGCCGGGTGGAGGGCGAGCGGAATGGCACCTGCCGCGCGGACCGGCTTCAGTATTCCGACGCCGAAGCGGCCGGAAGTGTGCGCCACGAGCTGTCCGGGCTGCCATGCTCCGAGCTTGGCCAGTCCTGTCACTAGTTCGCCGAGGGCATCGTCCGGAACAGCGAGGAGCACCAACTCGGACCGCTCCACGATCTCCTGGATGTCGAGGATCGGGACCCCCGGCAGCAGCGTCTCCGCCCGCTCCCGGCTCGCCTCCGACACTGCGGAAACCCCGACGACGGCGTGCTCGGCTCCGCGCAGGGCCGCGCCCAATACGGCACCCACCTTGCCGGCGCCAATGATTCCTACGCCGAGTCGTCCTGGCCTAGCCATGGTCGGGTTCCTCCTGGGTCGATGCATGCTGCATGGCATGCGTGGTCGGCGGGGCCGGGGCCGGCATCGCCACGGGCGGAAGTTGAGCCAGCCATTGCTCGCTACTCTGCAGTTTGCGGGCTTTCCGGGCCCGGGCCGCCTGCTGGTCGAACAAGCCGAGTGCTTCCTCTGTGGCTGCCTGGATGAGACGGGGCGCCACCGGCCCGGGCGTCGTATGCAACACGAGGTCGGCCACGCCGAACAGTCGGGCCAACGGACCTTGGTGGACGGCGATGGACTGGGTTCGTTGGTGCGGGACCATCACCAGCTTCCGCCACAAGCGGCCGGAGCGCAGCAGCAACGCCGTGTCCGTTGAAAGGAAGCCGTTGCGTCGCCAACCCAGCGGGGAAAGAATCCAGGCACGCTTGGGGGTGGTGACAAAGCCGGCGCCGGAATCCAGGCCGGTCAACCCGGCTGTGAACACGCGCTCAGGGTCCGCGGTTCCGGGATCGGGCAGGACGAGTGAGAGCATCATCATCACCTCGGGCTTCCGGCCGACCGGAAGCAGCAAGGTCCGGTGTTCGCCTTCGCTGCGGTGGTGTTCCCCGTAGCCGGCGACGTTCACGTGGATCCGGTACCAGCCGAGAATGCGCCACAGCGGCGGCTGCGTGACCTTGAGGGCCTGGATGCGGCCGGGAGGCACGGTCTGGGCCCGGGTATCCAGGAGTCCGTAGCGCAGCCGGATGCCGTCCGGGGAAATTGCCGCCGTAAAGTTGTAGCCCGTGTTGAACGAGCGCCAGTAGGCGGTACCCAGGCCGAGAATTGCCGGAATCAAGTAGAGGATGAAGGCCCGGGACTCGGTCAACACTGAAACCAGCACGGACGCGATCGCGCTGAGCACAATGAAGAAGCTCTGCTCGCTCAGGATCAGCGAACCCACAAGCCTTCCAGGCGGCACGTAGAGCACCACCTGTTCGGGTGCCTCGGGCACCTCGACCGTTTCGCTCCCGTCGGCAATACCGGCGGCCCGGCCCAGGATGGTGGCACGGAGCTGTTTGGCCTGCGCGAGCCTGAGGTACGAGAGCCGCACGGCCGAGTGACCGGCGTCGGCCACCTCGAACTTCAACTCCGCGAGCCCGAAAATACGGGCGAGCAGCGGCTGGACGATGTCGATGGCCTGGACCCGGTCAAGCCGCGCCTGGCGCTGCTGTTTGAACAGGAAGCCGGTGTTGACCCTGACATAGCCTTCGGCGAGCTGGTACCGGGTGAAATACCAGCTGAGGACGAAGGACCCCAAAGCCAGCAACAGCACGACGCCGCCCCCGGCCAGGAGCCAAAGCGTGCGTTCGTTGAAGTTGTCGCCAATGGTCCCGCGGCCTTGGAGGGCCCGTTCAAAGGTGTCCCGGCCGAAGAAATAGATGATCGCCGCAAGCGCCACCCATCCCCGCACGAATGGCGACGCCGGGTGGACGCGGTGCCAGTCGCCGTCGACCACGGTCTGTTCCTGGGTCACAGCCCGGCCAGCCTCGCTTCGCCGCGGGCCGAAAGCTGCTCGCGCAGCCGTGCGCCTTCAGCGGCGGGAAGTCCGGGAAGGTGGGCGTTGGTCCCAGCCGATGCGGTGTGGAGTTTGAGGGTGCACAGCCCCAGGAGCCGTTCGACGGGTCCAACCGTTACATCGACGAACTGCATCCGACCATAGGGAACCACCATGGTCCGCTGGAAGAAAATCCCGCGGCGGACTAGAAGATCGTCGTCGCGTTCCGCATAGCCGATGGCCCGCACTTGCCTCGGGATCAACACGAGCCGCCACAGGGCAAGCAGCAAAAAGGCCGAGGGAACGGCGACGGCCAGCCATAGCGGCGGCCACTTCCACCATCCCAGTTCCACGAAGAGCAATGGCAGGCTGAACAGGGCGATCGTGATCACGTTGCCGACGGCCCACTCGACGAGCCGTACCGTCACGTATTTCGGCGAAACGCGCAGCCACTGGATGCCTGGAGGATCAATCGCCGCGGTATGCATATTCGCCTTCGCCCTTGGCCTCGCCACGGTGTGGATCCCTGACGCCGGGGCCGCCTTCCAGGTCTTCCGGAGGGATTCGGCAGAACCGCTCCACGACGAGCCCCACGATGGTCATGATGAGTCCGCCTCCGCCCATGATGAGCGCGAGCCACAAGATGCCTTGGTCGCTGCGGAGGCTCCAGAGCCGGAGTTGCTCAATCACGATCCCCACGTGCCAGCCGAGCAGCACCGTGCCCGCATAGGCGCACGCCTGGGCCAGGATCAGGGTTCGCGCGGCCAGGATGGGATTGAGCATGGTCTTCTTCTTGCCATTGCGCCAGCGCAGGACACGGATGCCCATGATCAACGTGAGGACGGCGATGACGCCCATGGTCACCAACGCGGAAGGAGGAAGCACCGGCGTCGCCATGCTGTAGCGCGTGGTGAGCACAGTGGCCAGCCAGCCAACTGCGGCGAGAACGACGGCGATGATCGCCAACAAGAGCGGACGCATGGCCTTCATGGGCTAGTCCACCGCTCCCGCGGCAGCGACGCTGCCGGATCCGTCGAAACCGTCGAAAGGCCGAAGCCCGGGAAAGTCCTCGGCCTTGGCGGCCAGCTCGGCGACGCTCTCGCCGTTGAGCCGCGCTGCAGGGTCCAGGAGGGCCCACGGATAGAGCACGAAGGCCCGCTCCGCGGCCCGCGGGTGCGGCAGGGTCAGTGTTTCGTCGTCGCTCGTGAGTTCGCCGTAGACAATGATGTCCACGTCCAAAGTGCGGGGGCCCCAGCGGACCTCGCGGACCCGGTGGTGCATTTGTTCGACGTCGTGGCAGTGCTGCAAGAGCTCCAGCGGAGCAAGGGTGGTCTCAATGGCGATCACCATGTTGAGGAAATCCGGTTGCCCCGCGGGCCCGCCCACGGCCTTGGTCTGTACGACGGGAGAGACACCGAGCAGGCGGATTTCCGGGCGGTCAACGAGGTCGGCAACGGCGGTGGACAGGGTGTCGTTCCGCTCGCCCAGGTTGCTGCCAAGGGCCAGGATGGCTTTCGTGAAACGGGAGGTCATGCACGCTCCCGGTGGACACTGACTGTGACGTCACCGAACGGCACTTCGATGGGAGCCTTGGGTTTGTGGACAGTGACATCGACGGCGGCGACGTTGAAGCCCGCCAGAATGCCCTCGGCGATCCGGACCGCGAGGGCCTCGATCAGGTTGAGGGGCTCGCCCGTGATGAGGGACGTAATGTACTCGGCCACCTCACCGTAGTGCGCGGTGAACTGCAGGTCATCCGTTTCCGCGGCCTTGCTGAAATCGGTGTACAGCACCGCGTCGACGACGAACGGCTGTCCGTCCCGGCGCTCGAAGTCGAAGACGCCGTGATGCCCGACGGCGGTCACGCCGGTCAGTGTGATCCTGTCCAAGCCGGTTCCTCCCCCTCTGTTCACTAAGCTTAGTGTCGGATGCGCGCAGCAACCTTGACGGCGTCAAGACTGGGGCCGACATCATGGACGCGCACGGCCCAGGCACCGTTCGCGGCACTGATTGCCGTGATCGCCGCAGTGGCATGGTCCCGCTCCTCCGGTGCCGCCGCCTTGCCCGCCACGGTCAGGAGGGTTCCGAGGAATCGCTTCCGGGAAGCTCCGATCAGGACCTTGTGGCCAAGCTCATCCAGCTTGCCGATGTACTTGAGGAGTTGCCAGTTCTGGTCCTCGTCCTTGGAGAAACCCAGTCCTGGGTCCACAATGATTTGCTCCGGTGTGACGCCTGCCGCGTAGAGCTTGTCGCGGACGCCCTTGAGCTCCTCGATGACTTCCTCCACGACGTTGCCGTAGTCGGCAAGGCTGTTCATGGTCTCGGCGTCGCCCCGGCGATGCGTCAGGACGTAGGGCACCTTGGTACGGGCGACGAGTTCAGCCATCTCAGGTTCGATGCTCAGCCCGGAGACGTCGTTGATGATCGCGGCGCCTGCCTCCACAGCCGCAGCGGCCGTCGACGCGTGCGTCGTGTCGATGCTAACAAGCGCCCCGGCCTTCACGAGTGCCTGAATCACCGGCAAGACCCGGCGTTGCTCCTCTTCCGGGGAGACGGGTTCGGCGCCCGGACGGGTCGATTCGCCACCGACGTCGATGATGTCCGCTCCGGCGTACAACATGCGCAGGGCGTGGGCGATGGCGGTGTCCGCCGTGGGGTGCTTGCCGCCGTCGCTGAATGAATCCGGCGTGACGTTCAGAATTCCCATGACAAGCGTGCGGTCGGCCGGCAGGTCCGCGAAGCGGGCGGCTGGACGGGGTTTGCGGAGAATGGGCAGGGGGCTGGTAGCCGGGCCCGTTCCTGGTGCGGCTGCGAGGGAATCCATGGTCTTTGTTACCTTCCGAGTATGAGGCTCATGGCTTCGGCGCGGGTGGCCGGGTCATGAAGTTGCCCGCGCACTGCGCTGGTGACGGTCTTGGCGCCGGGCTTGCGGATGCCGCGCATGGACATGCACATGTGTTCGCATTCGACGACGACGATCGCGCCCCGGGGCTTGAGGTGGGTCACGAGCGCTTCTACGATCTGGGTGGTCAGGCGTTCCTGCACCTGGGGACGGCGGGCATAAATGTCCACGAGGCGGGCCAGCTTGCTCAACCCCGTCACTTTCCCGTCGTGCGAAGGGATGTAGCCAACGTGCGCGACGCCGTGGAACGGGACCAAATGGTGCTCGCACGTGGAATAGAACGGGATGTCCTTGACCAGCACGAGTTCCTCATGGTCGAGGTCGAACGTGGTGGACAGGACATGCTCGGGATCCTGGTGCAGGCCCGCGAAGACTTCGGCGTAGGCCTTGGCAACGCGCTTCGGCGTATCCAGCAGTCCGCCGCGGTCCGGGTCCTCGCCCACGGCAATGAGGATCTCGCGGACGGCCGCCTCGATGCGTGGCCGGTCGACCTTATATGAGTGGTGGCCGTGGCCGTGGCCGCCTGATTTTCCCCCGGAGGTGCCGCCAAAGTCGTCGCTGGCGGCACCGCTGAAGTCGTCGTCGTCGATGTGAGTCACAGCAGAAAGCTTAGCCTTGATGCGAAACGTCGGTGCCCGCGTCAGGTCCCTGGCCGGTGAATGACTCCTGGCTGCCGACTCCCTGCGGGTGCGGGGATTGAGCGTCCAAAGGCTCCTCGAGGCGCGCGGCCTTGGCCTCTTCCTGTGCTTCGCGTTCAGCCTTCTCTGCGCGGGATTCCACCGGCGGGATGGTCTGGACCGGACGGGACTCCTTGGAGAGCCACACCTCGCGGAAGTCACGCTTGCGGATGTTGCGGAAGATGTAGGCGATCTCGGCCTGGTTCAGCGTTTCACGCTCAAGCAGTTCGAGGGCCAACTGATCCAGGACGTCCCGGTTCTCGGTCAGGATCGCGTAGGCCTCGTCATGGGCCTGATCGATCAGGCGGCGCACTTCCTCGTCAACGATGTACGCCACCGAGTCCGAGTAGTTGCGTTCCTGCGCCATGTCCCGGCCCAGGAACGGCTCGCCGCCGCCTGCGCCAAGCTTCACGGCGCCGATGCGCTCGCTCATGCCGAACTGGGTGACCATCTTGCGCGCGGTTCCGGTGGCCTTTTCGATATCGTTCGAGGCGCCCGTCGAGGGATCGTGGAAGACGATTTCCTCTGCAACCCGCCCACCCATGGCATAGGCCATCTGGTCCAGGAGTTCGTTGCGCGTGATCGAGTACTTGTCGTCCTCCGGGACAACCATGGTGTAGCCGAGGGCACGACCCCGGGGCAGGATGGTGATCTTCGTGACAGGGGCTGAATTGCGCAATGCTGCCGCGACCAGGGCGTGACCGCCCTCGTGGTAGGCGGTGATCTTCCGCTCCATTTCCTTCATGACGCGGCTACGCTTCTGCGGGCCGGCCATGACGCGGTCGATTGCCTCGTCCAGGGCGCGGTCGTCAATCAGGTTTGCATTGGACCTGGCCGTCAGGAGGGCGGCCTCGTTGAGCACGTTGGCAAGGTCCGCACCGGTGTAGCCCGGGGTCTTCTTCGCGACGCCCTTGAGGTCGACGCCGTGGGCCATCGGCTTGCCTTTGGCATGGACGTTCAGGATCTGTTCGCGACCGATCAGGTCCGGTGCTTCAACGGTGATCTGTCGGTCGAAGCGGCCAGGACGGAGCAGGGCAGGATCCAGGACGTCCGGACGGTTGGTTGCCGCGATCAGGATGACGTTGGTCTTGACGTCGAAGCCGTCCATTTCGACCAGGAGCTGGTTGAGGGTCTGCTCGCGCTCGTCATTGCCACCGCCGATACCGGCGCCGCGGTGACGTCCGACGGCGTCGATCTCGTCAACGAAAATGATGGCGGGCGCATTGGCCTTGGCCTGCTCGAAGAGGTCGCGGACGCGGGAAGCGCCGACACCCACGAACATTTCAACGAAGTCCGAGCCGGAGATGGAGAAGAACGGGACGCCGGCCTCGCCTGCCACGGCGCGGGCCAGGAGGGTCTTGCCGGTGCCCGGAGGCCCGTACAACAGCACACCCTTGGGGATCTTTGCGCCAACGGCCTGGAACTTTGCCGGTTCCGCGAGGAATTCCTTGATCTCCTGGAGCTCTTCGACGGCTTCATCGGCTCCGGCGACATCCGAGAAGGTGACCTGCGGCATGTCCTTGTTGACCAACTTGGCCTTCGACTTGCCGAACTGCATCACCTTGGAACCGCCGCCTTGCATGCGCGAGAGCAGGAACCAGAAAAGCACACCCAGCAGGAGCACCGGGATGAGGAGCGAGAACAGTCCGGAGAACCAGTTGTTCTCGACAGGCTGGTCCGTGAAGCCGCCGGATGGTTGGGCGTTGGTGACGGCCTTGACGACATCCCCGGCTCGCGCGGTGACGTAGAAGAACTGGACGTTCTTGCCCTTGTCCTGCCCATCGATGACGAGGTTGTCTTTCAGCGTCAGGTCAACGCGGTTCTCGGCATCGTAGATTTTGGCCTGGTCCACTTTGCCGCTCTGGGCGAGGATCGCGAGGCCCTTGTCGGTGTCGATACGGGTGGATCCACCGGGGGCAAGGGTTGCAAATGCCACCAGGAGCAAGCCGACTACGACAACAATCCAGATGCCCGGGCCCTTGAAGAAACTCTTAGCTTTCATCTGTTCGGGGGCTCCGCCCCGTCCCTCCTGGTAGTGCTGCACGGCGCAGCTTCTGCGCGCGTGTGGTGCTGCGTCAGTTTCTAGCTTTACACCGTTCGGAGTGATTCACGCACAGTGAGGGGCAAAAGTTCCCTCTAGGCGTACATCAACGCGGAATTCCGGAAGCTCCCGGGGGAAATCCATGGTCCTTTCAGGATCCCCGTGCCAGGGCTCGAACGCAATTGCCGACCGGTTGCAACTACTGGACGGTGCATACAGGGTTGGAGCCGGTCAGTCCCATGGACGCGTTTGCCGCAGCCAAGCTGGAGACCCACCCCGAGCCGTCCTTCGTCTGCAGATAGACGCTGTAAGTTCCGCCGAGTAGTCCGCTCAGGATGCCTGACTTGAATTGCGTCGTATACACCCCATTTGCGGGGCCGGTGGTGGTCAGGCTGCTTCCAGGGGTCACGGGAGTCAGGTTTGAAAGCAACCCCCCACTGGCTACGTAGTAGTTGACGTTGGCGGGTGCCACATACCCGGTTCCCACGGGGAATTGCCAGTTGACGGTAATCACGGGGTTGGCCCCGGCCAACCCCGTGCTGAGGGTGCACGGGCTGATCATGACGGGGGGCGGAACCCTGAGCGCGTTCAGTGTTCCGGCGCCGAAGTCGGAGGCGCTCCAGCTCGCGTCCGTCGTCCCGGTTCCAGCCGGGACCACCAACAGGGCGGCCGCGACCCCGGCCACCGCGAGCTGCGATCTCAGCTTGTGCGACGTCGGGGGTCTTAACATCAGTCACCACCCGGGTCACGGGCGGGCGCGGTTCCATCGGCCGTCGCGACGGCACGGGCGCCGGCGAACCTCGACGCGGCGGCCCCGGCCAGGACGGCGCCAATGCCCAGAAGCGCAAAGATGCCCAGGCGGAATCCGGTGTCGGGGAGGGCGGTACCTGGAAAGTCACGCGCCGACACGGGCTCTCCGGCGGCGTCAACCCGGGCGGCAATCCTGGTTGAAAGCCCTTGCACGCCGTTGCCGGCTGCTGGCGACAATGTGACGCTGAGCAGCAGTTCGACGCCGGCCGGGATCCCGCCGTCGGGATTTGCGAGGCTGACTGTGCCCGTGCCGCTTAGCGAGGCAAGTGTCGTCGCCGAAATGACGGTGTTTTCGCCAGACGGACAGACTTCCGACACCCACGCCGTGGGGCAACTGCGTACGTCCACGGTGACAAGTCGTGCCAATGGGTCCGATGCGGAAAGTTCTCCGAGAGGATCCTCGGCTCGCAGCCGCATCGTCAAATCGCGCAGCGTCACGGCCCTGGTGGTCACCCCGATACTCCATTTGCTGGTGGATCCCGGCGCGAGGACGGCTGGCGGATTGCTACCGCCGTGCGTCAGGATCAGGTCCGGCCCGTCTGTCGCTGCAGACGCCGGAGCGGCGCTCAGCAGGCCAAGCAAAACCGAGGCGGCTGTTGCCGCGTAACGCCGGCGGCTCACGTGTTCGATCATGCCTTCGCCTTGGGTCGCGCCCGCGGGGCTCTCTCCGGCCGGGGCCATAGCGCCCAGGTCACCAAGGCGGAGACGGCAACCGTGGTGCCGCCAAGCACCCAGGGGTTCGATGCCCCCGCGACAACGTAGGCAATGCCCGGCACCGAATAGAGCACCGTGCGGACTTTGGACACAGTGTATGGAGCGGGGTCCTCCACCGGGTTGGCGTCGCCTTTGAGCGTGAGGATGGCTGTGGTGGCGTCGACCATCCGGGAGGATGTGACCCGGTGGGTGACGGGCAACTGCCCCGGCCGATCCACGGTGACGACGTCCCCGATCCGCGCTTCCGACGCCGGGACTTCGCGAACTACGGCCAGTGATCCGGCAGGGATGGTGGGAGACATGGAGCCGGTCTTGAACATGATGAGCGTGATGTGGAAAAGGACGGCGGCCAACGTCAGGAGGATGCATATAGCGCCGCCGATCGCGGCGAGGTTGAGCAGCGTCTCGCGCACGACGTCGGCGGGGCGCCTGCGGTTGTTGGCCGCCCGTCGTCGGGACCCCACCGGATCAAACGCCACGCTCATGAGTCCGACGTCCCCTTGATTTCCCACGTTGCCGTCACCGTGGCCCCCTGCAGGGAGTTGTCTGCGGTGGCAAGCATGGTGACCTCGAAGCACATCTGCGTCGGGCTCAGCGAGTTCGCGGCCACCGCTGTCGCACTACCCGACGTGGTCAGCGGCACCTTCGACGCCGAGGTCCCGACGAGGTAGCTCGCACCGGCTGTGAACTGGCTGGAGTCGCACGTTCCGGACGAGTACCGGACTACGCGATAGGCCAGGGCAGCGGCCAAGGCGGCGTTGTCATTGCTGGCGCCTCGGAGCGTCAAGGTTCCGGAAAGCGACCCCGCCGTAGTCCGGATCCAGATGGGAGCGTAGTTCACGGAGCTTGGTGACATTCCTGCCGCATTGAATGCCATGGTGGCGGCGGATCCCGACGTGGGGTGCGCCAGCCATGCCCCTCCTGAATTGACGGAGGATTCGATCTGGAACGAGCTGGCCGTGAACGTTCCGGCCGCGAACTCGGAATCGTTCCAGGCAGCGAGGGTCAGCGTGCATCCAACACCGAGAAGCAGGCCACCGGCCAGGATGGCGCGCACACGAAGGAAGCGCTGACGGCCCCTCTCAGGCCGACGAGTCGCCCTGCGTCCGTTCATCGTGGCTGGTCAGGAGGTGGATGCCGCAGCGAACTGCCACGTGGCCGTACCACTTTGCCCTTGGACCAAGCCCGCAGCCGCAGTCACTTTGAAGCAGAGGAAGACGGGACCACCAGGATCGCTCGCGGGGCTGCCGGCGTTGAGCGTGAACGTAACTCCGCTCAGCGCTCCGTCGAGAGCGGTACCCGCGGGCACCAATTGAGTTCCCGTGGTGCTGCTGGAGCATCCGAAGGAAGTGGGTTCAACGAGCTCGAAGCTCAGGTTCGCGACCGAGCCGGTGGCCGTGGCTGTGTTCACCGTGACCGTGGACCCCGTGGTGGTGTTGGCCGCCAACCGTACCGCGAAGGGTGCGTAGACGGTGTCCCCCGGCGCCAGGTTGGACGGGTTGAGGGTGAACGGCAGGGTGGCTCCGGGGGAAGCAGAGTGATCCGCGTACGACGCGCCGTCTGTGCTTCCCTGAAGATTGAAGGTGCCCGCCGTGAATGTCCCGGTGGCGAACTCGGAATCGTTCCATGCGGCCAACACCACCGCCGCACCGACCCCCAGAACCAAGCCGCCGGCCAAAAGCGCCCGCATCTTTCCGCGCTTCGACATTGAAACTGAACTCGTATTCATAATGCCCCCACAGGTCAAGTCAAACGACTAATGAGCTGAACGCTAACATGCAAATTGCCCAGTATCGCCTGCCCTCCGCGAATGAGTTAAAAAGAGAAGTCGGCCTCCCAATGGGACGGCCGACTTCTCCCGCTTTCATTTCGCGGCAATGCCGCGCTGGTTCGCTCCGGGAAGAGTTACTCGTAAACGTGCGGGGCGAGGGTTCCCACAAAATCCAGGTTGCGGTATTTCTCAGCGTAATCAAGGCCGTAGCCGACGACGAATTCGTTGGGAATGTCATAGCCGACATACTTGACGTCGATCTCGACCTTGGCGGCCGTAGGCTTGCGGAAAGCCGTGCAGATTTCCACGGAAGCGGTGCCCCGCGATTCGAGGTTGGTCTTGAGCCAGGAGAGGGTCAGGCCGGAATCGATGATGTCTTCGACAATCAGGACATCCTTGCCCATGAGGTCGGTATCAAGGTCCTTGAGGATACGGACGACGCCGGAAGACTGGGTACCGGAGCCGTAGGAAGACACTGCCATCCAGTCCATGCTGACGTGGCTGTGCAGCGCACGCGCGAGGTCTGCCATGACCATGACGGCGCCTTTGAGCACGCCGACGATCAGCAGTTCGCGGCCCTCGTAGTCCTTGTCGATTTGTGCAGCAAGTTCGGCGATCCGTTGCTGGATCTGCTCCTTGGTGTAGAGAACGTGTTTGAGGTCTGCCTGGACGTCGTTTGAATCCACCAATGGCTCCTGTGTTGATGCGTGGGGTGCGGCTAGTGTTGGGGCGATCTTTGATGCCGGAATACTAGCTTCCCACAGCCGCCGCCTTCGCGGGGAACGGCAGTTGCTCCCGCTGAGGCCTCCCGCTCCAATTCGCTCAGGGATACGCGGCAGACGCTGACGTTTCCGGGAAGCTGCACGGGACCCGCAGATCCCTGCCTGCGCAGTAACGCTTCGGCCGCCTGAAGCCGACCGAAGCCGGGCTGTTGGCCCCCGACGTCGACCGCTGCCTTGGCGATCACCCGGAACCTCAGCGCGGGGGACAAATTCCTCAGGGCTTCTTCGGGGAGCCAGACTCCGTCGTCCGTCCGGTTCACGAGGCCCGCGTAGCTCGCTGCGGCAAGCTGCTCCAGGAAGTCGGCATCCTGTTGGAGGATCGCGGCGGTGCGGGCGAGAGATTCGGCAACACCGGGTCCCAGTTTGTCCTCAAGCAAGGGCATCACCTCAACCCGGGTCCGCGAGCGGGCGAAGGCGGGGTCCGCGTTACTGGGATCGTGCCAGGTTTCGAGTTCCTCGACCTCGCAGATTTCGAGTGTTTCCGCGCGGCGAAGGCCGAGGAAGGGACGAAGGAGCTTGCCGCGGGCGGGCCGCATTCCGGCGAGGGAGCGGGTTCCCGAGCCCCGGGCCAGGCCCAGCAGGACCTGTTCGGCCTGGTCGTCCAGGGTGTGCCCGAGAAGGATTGCTCCGCAGCCGAGTTCGGTGGCGGCTGCTTCGAGGGCCGCGTGCCGGGCGTCCCGGGCTGCCGCCTCGGGCCCGAAGCCGGTAGTAGCCACCTCCACGGTCCGCAGCTGGACAGGTGAGAGGCCCAGCCCCTCCAGGATCGACACCGTTCGTGCCGCGACCTCACCCGAGCCTTCCTGCAGCTGGTGGTCAACCACGACGGCGGCCACGCTCACGGGGCGGCCGTGCACATGGCCTCGGCGTGCAAAGTAGGCTGCCACTGAGGCAAGCGCCAAGGAGTCCGGCCCGCCGCTGCAAGCCACCAGGATCCGCGCGGGATAGCCTGCGGAAGCCAGCGCGTCCTGCAACATGTTCCGTGCTTTGCCGACGACCGGCGCCAAACGCCCGGGACGCCGTCGTCCGCTGCTTGGTGCGCTTGAACTGCTTGCTGGGCTTCTACTGCTTGCGCCCGGGCCCGATGTGGTGCCTGCGGTCACAGCCCCATCCGCTCAATCCACAGCTTGGAGTCGTGGATTTCGGCTTCGGTGGGCAGTTTTTCGGCCGATTCCCAGACCCGGTTCAGGCCCTCCATGCCAGCCACGGCAACCACTTCACGGACGAACTTGGCTCCGTCGCTGTACTGGCGCATCTTGGCATCGAGGCCGAGGATGTTGCGGATGAATTTCTCGATCATTCCGCGGTCCTTGCCCCGTGCGCTGAAGCGCTGCCGGATGGTCTTCACCGAGGGGATCAGGGAGGAATCGACGGCGTCCATCACCACATTGGCGTGGCCTTCCAGCAAACTCATGACGGCGGTGAGGTGCGAAAGGGAGGCCTTTTCCTCGGGGTTTTGCAGCAGGTCCAGGATGGCCCCGCGGCCGGGCACCGCACCCGTGGAACGGTCGCGCAGGGACCGGGCGGCAGCCGTGGCGCGGTCCATGATGGAGTCCACATTGCCCAGCAAGTTGGCGCTGAGGCGCTCGATTTCCTCAAGCATGTGGGTCCGGAGCCAGGGTGCCGCCGCGAACTGCACCCGGTGGGTCTGCTCGTGGAGGCAGACCCAGAGCCGGAAATCGTCAGGATCGACGTTGAGCTCGCGCTCCACGGAGATGATGTTCGGAGCCACCAGCAAGAGCCTGCCGGCAGGCGGCGCTTTCGAGTCCGGGGCGAGCGCGGCGAAGGGATCGTATTGGCCCAGGACCTTGCTCGACAAGAAGGCAAGCACAGCGCCGAGCTGGCTGCCGGTAATGGCACCGCTCGCGGCCGCCGCAGCCGGTGTCATCGCCGGGCCCCGCCGGGAATCCAGCATTTGCTTAAGGGCCGGCTGGAGCATCACGGCAAAACTTTGGGTATTGGCCTTCGCCCACGACGCCCGGTCAACTACCAGCACGTGGGAATCGCGAAGATCACGTGCGGCTTCCAAACCGGTGATGTCGTGCACGTGCGGTACCGAGATGTCCGCGCTGAAACGCAGGCTGTCCACGGCCTTGCCGATCTGGGCAGCACTCAGTACCGGGCCGGGGGGAGCGAGGCGGGCGGCCGTGGAGGCGGCCAGCTCCCAGTTGATGAGGGACTGGGCTTGCTGCTGAGACTCCATACGAACCATCAGAACACAACAGTCTGAATCTGCACCCTTAAGTTCGCTCAGCGGCGAACGTCAACCACCAGTGCAACCACATGACGCCAGTGCCGTGGCGGACCTGTCCAGCGC
>FTCF01000036.1_pt1 | contig 17013 bp, 17 predicted proteins | sample 1639631 | NCBI WGS metagenome assembly FTCF01 (sample SAMEA3914864, study PRJEB12502) | metagenome | biome: forest; material: soil | place: USA | collected 2012-03-12 | depth 0.3 m
AGCATGGTTTCGTCGGCAGCGGTGGGCGCATCCGGCACGAACACGGTCTCCGCGGAATCCGCTTCGGCGTATTGAAGGGCGCTCGTGTTCTGGGTGCGGGCCGGGCCGCCGCCGCCCACTTCAATGAGGGTGTAGTCGCCCGGCACCTCGGCGAACTTGGCAATGTTGGCGGTCCCGACGGCGGCCCAGCGGGCGCCGCCGCGCTCCACGCGATCCGTGATGTCGCGAGGACCCATGAGCGTGGTGGTGGGGATCAGGACCACGCCGAGTTTGATCCCGGCAAGCATGAGTTCCCACAGTTCCACTTGGTTTCCGAGCATGATGATCATGCGGTCGCCGCGGCGGACCCCTTTGGCGCGGAGCCAGTTGGCGAGCTGGGAGGACCGTGCGGAGAGTTCGGCGAAGCTGCGGCGGGTGGAGCTGCCGTCCTGCTCGACGATGACGAGCGCCGGGTTGTTGGCCGTAGCGGGGTTGGCCGCGATCTGGTCGAACCAGTCGAGGGCGAAATTGAATTCACTGAATCGGGGCCACTGGAATTCGCTGTGTGCCTGGGAGTAGTCGGTGCGGAGCTCAAGAAGCCGGTCGCGGGCTGCGCGGAAGTCGTCGGTGACTGTCATTGTCTGCCTTTCGCCCTGCGTGGGATCGGTGCGCGCGGACCGGGAACGAGCTGGCCGTGTGATCCGCCTCACCTGCAATATACTAGGACATCCAAGGGTTTGGAAGAGGTGGCGGGGCGTAGGCTGCGTCCTGTCACGCCGGGCACACTTTTGCGGGATGACGACGGCGGCGTCCCCGCCACGGCGCGGCAGACCGCCGTCGGGCGCTGTAGAAAGTTGCTCAGCGTGACGCGTGGCGCCCTGTTCAGGCGACTGTTATTTCCACCATGTGTCGAAAATCGTGACCGGAACAGTGCGCTTGTGGCGCGTGCGCAGGTACTTCTGCTCGATGGTCTCTGCCACCTCGTCGGAGACTTCCCGGCCTTCGAGGTAGTCATCGATCTGGTCGTACCTGATGCCGAGTTCGTCCTCGTCGGTGCGGCCGGGCTTGCCGTCCAGGAGGTCGGCCGTGGGGATCTTGTCCCAAATGCGGGACGGGGCGCCCAGCTCTGCGAGGAGTGCGCGGTTCTGCCGTTTGTTCAGGCCGAAGAGCGGCAGGATGTCCGCGCCGCCGTCGCCGAACTTGGTGAAGAACCCGGTGACGGATTCGGCCCCGTGGTCGGTGCCGATGACGAGGTAGTTGTGCTCGCCGGCGAGGGCGTACTGGGCGGTCATGCGGGCCCGGGCCTTCGTGTTGCCCTTGTGGAAATCCGAGATGCGTGCGCCGGTGGTCTTTTCGAACTCGTCCTCGAAGCCGTCCACAGCACGGGAAATGTTGAATGTCCATTCGGTCTTGGCCTGGATGAAGTCCAGCGCGGCTTGGGCGTCGTCCTCATCGTGCTGGGTGCCGTAGGGGAGCCGGACCGCCACGAAATTGGCCTCCACGCCCTCGGCTGCAAGCTCTTCGACGGCCAACTGGGCAAGCCGACCGGCGAGGGAGGAATCCAGTCCGCCGGAAATGCCCAGGACAAAGCCCTTGGTTTGCGTGGCCTTGAGATATTCCTTCAGGAACGTGACGCGTTTACGGACCTCCTCGGCAGGGTCGATCCGGGGCTGGACGCCCATTTCCGCAATGATCGTGGCCTGGAGTGTGCGCATGTCCCCAACACTAGTAACCAGCACTTGAAACACTCAACTGTGTCACCCCATGTGTTGCACCCCGGAACGCCTGTCCCACCCAACTAGCTCGCATTTGTTGTCGTTATGAGGCTCCAAAACGACAACAAATGCGAGCTAGTTGGGCGCGCCCGGGCTGGTTCAGTTGGGCGAGCCCGTTCAGCGCACCGGCGCGGCGCCCGTCGAAGCCCGGACCGTGAGGTGGGTGGGCATGACTGCCAGGCGCCGGCTGGTGCCGCCGTACTGGGGATTCAGCCGGGACAGGAGCATGGAGACTGCCACACGCCCGGCTTGTTCAATGGGAGACGCCATGGTGGTGAGGGGAGGGTTGCAGAAATCGGCTCCGAAGATGTCGTCGCAACCGACGATGCTCATGTCCTCGGGCACCTGGATACCGCGTTCGCGCAGCCGCTGCAGCATCCCGATGGCCAGCAGGTCATTGAAGACGATGCACGCCGTGGCCCCCGTGTGCACGGCGGCGTCCGCTGCGGCCGCCCCCGAGGTGGTCTTGGGTGCGAACGGTCCCACGCTGAATGTGGTCAGCTTCCGTTCCGTGGTTTCTTCCTGGAATGCTTGCCACCGCTTGGCGTTGGACCAGGAGGTGGCCGGGCCTCCGACGAAGCAGATCCGCGTGTGCCCCAGCGAGACCAGGTGCTCCAGCGCCTGGATGATGGCCGACGGCGTATCGATCACCACGGTGGGTGCAATTGCCGGGGCCCGGTTGATGGTGACCAGGGGCTGCTGCGCCGCCGCTTCGGCCAGCTGTGCATCCGTCAGGCGGGACGCGGCAAGGATGAATCCGTCGGCCGAACGGCGCATCTTCTGCAGAGCATCGGCCTCCATCTCCGCTGATTCCTCGGTGTCTACGAGCAGTTGCGTGTAGCCGGCGGCCTTCAACTGGTGCTGCGCCCCGCGGATGATGTCGAAGTAGAACGGATTGGTGATGTCCGGAACCAGGACGGCGACGGTCTGGGTGCGTCCGGAGCTGAGCCCGCGGGCCTGGGAGCTGGGAATGTAATTCAATTGCGCGGCTGCTTCTTCGATCCGCTCGCGCGTCACGCGGTTCACCCTCCCGGGATTGCTCAGGGCTCTCGAGACTGTCGATGTCGCCACTCCCGCGAGCTCCGCGACGTCGCGGATCGTGGGCTGCTTGCCCGGTGACTGGAGCTGGAGTTCTGCCATCGTCTAGGTGTTCCTCATCTGCCGCAGCCGCTCCACAATGAGTGACTTGTCCCACAATTGCAGCACCGATGACAATTTTTGGCAATCGCTTGTCATCCTTGTTGCGCGTGCCTAGACTCGGAGCAATCACCCGATGTGACGCGCACCACGCCAATGAGGCCCATCGGGCTCCAGGGAGGAAAACAATGAAGTTTGCATCGTCCGCCAAATTTGCCGCTGTTGCCGTAACAGCCGCCCTAGCTTTGACCGCCTGTGGAGGCGGCAGCACCAGCTCCGGGGGGAGCGTCGGGCCTGTTGACGGGAAGGGCAAGAAGCTGAGCGTCCTGGTCAACTCCAGCGCCGCCTATCCCGCCCAGCAGAAGCAATGGTTCACCGACATTGCAGCCAAGTTCAAGGCCCAGACCGGTGCCGACGTCCAATTCGAAACCTTCGCTTCGGCCAACGATGAACTGACCCGCATCCAGACGTCCGTCGTCTCCGGACAGGGACCTGACGTCTACAGCCTCGGTACCACCTTCACGCCCACCGCGTATGCAACCAAGGCCTTCGTGACGTTGTCCGACGACGACTGGAAGAAGGTAGGCGGGAAAGACAAGTTCAACCAGGCTGCCCTTGGAATTTCCGGCCCGGACGCCCAGCACCAAGCGGGCATTCCCTTTGTCAGCCGGCCGTTCGTGATGGCCTACAACAAGGACATCCTGAAAGCGGCGGGGATCGACAAGCCCGCCACCAGCTGGGACGAGCTTGCAACCCAGGCCAAGAAGATGACCGATCCGTCCACGGGCACCTTCGGTCTGGCCACCGGGTACAAGGACAGCTTTGACCCTTGGAAGTTCATCTGGGCCATGTCCGTCCAGGCAGGAAACCCGCTCGTGGACGGCAAAACGCTCAAGCTTGATGACCCGGCCGTCAAGAAGGCCTACGAAACCTACTTCGGCTGGCTTACCAAGGACAAGGTAGTCGATCCGGCTTCCATCGGGTGGAGCAACAGCAATGCCGTTGCCGCTTTTGCCTCGGGCAAGGCCGGATACCTCATGATGACGACGTCGAGTTCCCTCCCGACTCTCGACAAGTCGGCTGTCGCGGGAAAGTACGCCTACACAGCCATGCCGACGACGGCCCCGGGCCAGTCGTCTCCGCAGGGCGACGCCGCGAAGGCGGCCAGCATCCTGTCCGGTGACAACGTGGTTGTTGCCGACTACTCGAAGCAGAAGGACCTTGCCTTCGCCTACGTCAACCTGATCACGTCCAAAGATGAGCAGTTGAACTACCAGAAGATCTTCGGAGACCTGCCGGCCAACGCCGAAGCCCTGAAGGCTTTGGACAACCCTGTCCTCCAACCGGTTGCCGGCACCGCGGCGAAGTCCAAGGCCACGCCGTTCACCGGGGCTTGGGGCGACATCCAGCTTGCCCTCCTCAACGTAGTGGTCCAGTCGATCCCCGACCTCTCCAAGGGTTCCGTGGACGACGCCAGCCTCCAGGCGCGCCTCAAGGACGCACAATCCAAGGGCCAGGCCTCACTTGACCGGGCATCGAAGTAGGTAGGAACTGACATGTCCACCGATTCATTGACTGCGGGGAAGTCCACGCGCCGCAAATCGTCCCGCGCTGCAAAGCCGGACCCGCAGTCGCCGGACAACGCTCCCCGGCGCCGCAAGGGGCTGAGCGAACGCAACCGCCCCTTGTGGATGCTGATTCCAGGCGGCCTGTTGATGGTGATCATCATCGTGGTGCCGCTCCTCCTCGGCATCTTCATGTCGGGGCTGGACCTGGACCAGTATTCGCTGCGCCAGTGGGTCAGCGCTCCGTTCATCGGAGTCCAGAACTTCGTCGAAGCGCTGACCGCATCGCCTTTGCTCCACGCCATCTGGCTCAGCGTCAGCTACTCCTTGCTCGCCATGGTGGTCACTATCCCGCTCGGCATCGCCGGGGCCGTCGCGACCCAGAACGCGTTCAAGGGCCGGGCCGTGATCCGTTCCATCTTCCTGGTCCCCTACGTCCTTCCCTCCTTCGTGGTGGCCACGGTGTGGCGGACGATGTTCCAGCCGGGCAGCGTGATCGATTCGGCGCTGCATTCGGTAGGCATCGACCCCGGCCTGTGGCTCAATGGTCCCCAGTCTTACTGGACCTTGATCCTGGTCCAGATCTGGGCATCGTGGCCGTTCGTCTACCTGCTGGCATTGTCCGGGCTCCAGTCCGTTGACCATGAGGTCCACGAGGCCTCGGCCCTTGACGGTGCGCTGTGGTGGAACAAGCTCCGCTACGTGGTCTTCCCGTACCTGAAGGGTCCGCTCTCCTTAGCCTTCCTGATCGGCATGCTGCACCACATCAACAACTTCACCTTGCCATTCGTCCTGTTCGGGGTACCTGCTCCGTCCGATGTCGAGCTGCTCCCGATCCTCACCTACGTCACGAGCTTCCAGAGCTTCAGGTTCGGGCTCAGCGCAGCCATGGCGTTCGTTTCGCTGATCCTGATCGCGATTCCCTTGTTCGTCTATCTGCGGGCCGTCAAACTCGACGACGCCGAAACTCCCGGAGGCAAAAAGTGAGCACCGCAACTACCGCCGTCGGACGCCAATCGAGCGAAGACTTCCGCCCGGGCTCCAAACGCCAGCACGAAGTCACCAAACTCTTGCCGGGGCCCATGCTCGCCATCATCCTGACGGTGTTGTGTGCACTGGTGCTCATTCCGGTGGCATACATCTTCCTGGCGTCCGTGAACTCGGACATCGGCGTCGCCCGGGGCGAGTTCTTCCCGTCCAGCTTCTCCTTTGAGAACTACTCCACCATCTGGTCGAGTGTTGGACTGGCCACGGGCCTGGCCAACAGCGTCCTCGTGGCCGGTTCCACCGCCGTGGTCTCCGCGCTGATGTCGATCGCCACCGCCTACGTCCTGGTCCGCTACCAATTCCGTGGCCGCTTGACGATCCTTCGCGGGCTCCTTGGGCTGCAGTCGGTTCCCGGTACCCTCATGGTGCTTCCGGTCTTCGTGCTGTTCTCCTCGTCCGCCAGCTACCTGGGCATCCAGATCATCGGCACGCAGTGGGGTTTGTTCGTGACGTACCTGACCTTCGCGATGCCGTTCTCCACCTGGGTGATGGTCACCTATCTCCGCGGCCTGCCGCGGGAACTCGAAGAAGCGGCAAGGATCGACGGCGCCAGCAACCTGGGCGTGCTGGTGCGGATCATCCTCCCGCTGAGCTGGCCCGGCGTCGTCGTTTCCGGTATTTTCGCCTTCCTGCTCGGCTGGAACGATGTCCTGTTCGCCTCGGTCATGACGCGGCCCGAAAGCCAGACGGCCGCCGTCGCGCTCCAGGTCTTCGGCGCCTCGCAGGAAGGCGGCGCGATTCCCTACTACGGCCAGATGATGGCGGCTTCCCTTGTGTGCGCCGCCCCGGTGGTCATCCTGTACCTGATTTTCCAGCGTTACCTAGTGGGCGGCCTGACCGCCGGAGGAGTCAAGTAACTATGAGCACGCCAGCTGTTGAATGGGAGCTCTCGGGCTTCGGCGACGAGATCGACGACGACCCCAAGATCCAGATTGCCGTGATGCAGGCATTGGGAGCCAGGCACATTGAGGTCCGCAGCGCCTGGGGCACCAACATCGTGGATCTGGATGATGCGCAGCTTCGTGAACTGAAGTCCTTGCTGGGTGCCGCGGACATGAAGGTTTCTGCGATCGCCTCGCCGATCGGGAAAGTGGACGTTTCCCTTCCCGTGGAGCACGAGGTGGAACGGCTTCGCCGCGCAGTCAACGCCGCCCAGGTCCTGGAATCCCGCTACATCCGGATCTTCTCCTTTTACTACGGCGAGGACGTCGCGGTGGAGAGCATCCGGGATGCGGTCATCGAACGCATGCGTGCGCTCGCGGACGTGGCGGAAGAGACCGGCGTCGTGCTTCTGCACGAAAACGAGAAGGACATCTACGGGGATATCCCCGAACGGGTCCTGGACATCGTCGAAACCGTGGCGTCTCCCGCGCTCAAAGTGGCTTGGGACGCGGCGAATTTCGTCCAGGTGGGCGTCAAGCCTTTCGACGACGGCTACGCCAAGCTCCGCCCGCACCTTGAATACCTGCAGGTGAAGGATGCCTTGTTCTCGAACGCCACCGTGGTCCCGGCGGGCGAGGGCGACGGCGATGTCCTCCGCACGGTTGAGGCCCTGAAGGCCGATGGGTACACCGGCTTCGCGAGCCTCGAGCCACACCTGGCCGGCGCCCATGGACTGGGCGGATTCTCCGGCCCGACCGCGTTCGGCATTGCAGCGAGGGCGTTCGCGAAAGTCCTCGATGAAGCAGGAGTGGGGACGAAGTGAGCGAGGTCTCAAATGCTCCGGGCGCTTCGGAGATCCGGGCCGCGATCGTAGGGTGCGGGGTCATCGGCCGCACCCACTCGGCGGCGGTCCGCGAATTCCCGGAGGTGGTCATCACGGCGCTGGTGGATGTAGTTGCCGAGGCTTCCGAGGCGCTTGCCGCGAAGATCGAAGCCCAGGGCGACCCGAGGCCTGCAGTCTTCCCGACGCTGGCCGAGGCGCTCGCCGCCACACCGGTTGACGTGGTCATCATCGCGACGCCCAGCGGGCTGCATATCCAGCAAGCGCTCGAAGCGCTCGACGCCGGCAAGCACGTGGTGATCGAAAAGCCTCTTGACGTTGACTTGAGCAAGGCAGACGAAATCCTGGCTGCGGCCAAGGCTGCCGAGGCCAAGGGCCTGGTGGCCACCGTGATCAGCCAGCACCGCTTCGATCCGGCAAGCCGGGTGGTGGACGAGGCCCGTCGAGCCGGACGCTTCGGCACACTGACCTCCGCCGTCGCCTCCGTCAGCTGGTGGCGGAGCCAGGGCTACTACGATTCGGGCGCTTGGCGCGGAACCTGGGCCATGGACGGCGGTGGGGCCATCATGAACCAGGGCGTCCACACCGTTGACCTGCTTTTGTGGTTCCTCGGCCGGCCCCTCGAGATCAGCGCCAAAACCGCGCTTCTCGCACACGAAGGCGTTGAGGTGGAAGACACCGCCGTAGCCACTGTTACCTTCGAGTCAGGCGCCCTTGCCGTGTTGCATGCGACGACGGCGGCGTACCCGGGCTTGACTGTCCGCCTCCAGGTGATGGGCAGCAAGGGTTCCGCAGTGATCGACAACGACGACCTCGCGTATTTCCACGCGTCCGACGCCGCAGATCCTTCGGAAAGCAGCGCCATGGGCATCCTCGGCGGCGGGAACCAGGCCGCCGTCGAGCTCGCCAAATACCCGGACGACACCGTCGAAGCACTGGATCCCACGGTGTATCCGGCTGGACATGTCCGTCAGTACCGCGACATCATCGCGGCGATCCGTGCAGGACGCCCCGCGGGCGTTACCGTCCGGGACGCCGTGACCGCCCTGGCCACGGTGCGTGCGCTGTATGTCTCGGCAACCCTGGGCCAGCCCGTGCTGATCGCTGACGTAATAGCCGGCAAGTACAACAATGTGGAGGTCCGCACCGGCGGGGCCCCTGCTCACCCGGAAGCCCCCGCTGGCTCCCCCCGCGAAGAGGTATCGGCATGAAGTTCTCCGTCTTCACGGCATCCACGCCCGAATGGTCGCCGCAGGAAGCCGCCACCAAGCTTGCCGCCCAGGGGTGGGACGGCATCGAATGGCGCGTCACGGACCAAGCAGAGGCAGCAGAACCAGGCTTCTGGGCCGGGAACCGTGCCACCTGGCCCATGACGGGATTGGAAGATTCGATCCCTGAGATTGCCCGCCTCACCGCGGAAGCAGGGTTGGAATTCTCCGGACTCGGCGGCTACGCCCGCTGCGACAACCACGACGACGTCGATCGGGTCCTCGCCGCGACCGCTGCCTTGGGTGCCAAGCAGGTCCGTGTGAACGTGCTGCCACTGGGCAACTCGAACATGGGCGGGCAGGAACCCACCGGCCTGTCCTACCCGGAACTCTTTGCCGCCACGCGGGAACACTACGAGTGGGTCGCTTCCCGCGCAGCACACCACGGCGTCAAAGCCCTCGTGGAACTGCACCATGGAACCGTGACCGCGTCGGCCTCCTCGGCCCGGCGATTGCTGGAAGGGCTGGATCCCAAGCACGTTGGCGTTATCCATGACCTCGGCAACCTGCTGATCGAGGGCTGGGAATCGCCGTTGCCCGCACTCCAGCTCCTCGGCCCCTACTTGGCACATGTCCACGTGAAGAACGCCCGCTGGGTCCGCACCGAGGCGAAGGACGAATCGGGTGCGGCCGTGTGGGTCAACGAATGGGCTCCCTTGGCCGAAGGCCAAGCAAGCGTCCTCGCCTACTTCCGGGCGCTCGCAGAGGTTGGCTACGACTCCTGGGTCACGCTGGAAGACTTTTCCACCGAGCTTCCGTTGGAGGAACGGACGGCCTCCAACTTGGCGTACGTCCGCAAGGCAGCCGCGTTGGCGGGGTTCGCCGTCGTCGATCCCGCTTCGGCGCCCTAACGGGACCGCTCGTCGACACTTAACACAGCAGCAGCCGCTTGCCTTTCTGAGGCAAGCGGCTGCTGCGTTGTTTGGAGGTTCCTAGATGGTGCGCGTGGCTTTCGCCAGGTTGTCCTTGAGTTCGGCGGCGTTCTGCCGGATCACGTAGGCCGGGCGGTCACGCTCCACGCGCCAGCTCTCGTCGAGCGGTCCGATGTTGACAGTGTCGAAGCCGAACTCGTCGTAAAGCTTCGCTACGAGTTCGGCGGCCTCGGGGTAGTCGCTGGCGGTGGCCAGCGCGCGGCGGTTCGCGGAGCCCGCCGGGGTGCCGTCGGTGCCGATCTCCTTCGCCATGATGTGGTTGAAACCCTTGGCCACCTTGGACGTGGGCAGATGCTTCTGCAGCAGGCCCGACGTGGTGGCTTCACCCTTGTCCAGCTCCGGGATGCGGCCGTCCCGCTCCCAGTAGTAGTTGTTCGTGTCGATCACAATCTTGCCGGCGAGCGGCTCCACGGGAATGTCCTGGTAGCTCCTGAGGGGAACGGTCACGACGACGAAATCGCCTGCTGCCGCTGCCTCGGCCGGCGTTGCGGCCCGGGCACGTGTGCCAAGCTCAGCCATCAGTCCCGCCAGGGTCTCCGGTCCCCGCGAGTTGCTGACCACTACGTCATAGCCGAGTTCGACCGCCTTGCGGGCGACTTGGCTGCCAATGTGTCCTGCACCGATGATTCCAATTGTTGTCATATGTGGGGGAACACCGTCTCCGGCGCGGATATTTCGCAGGTTACGGCGAGTGACGCGTGCGCACCGTGGACTTTCCGTGACGCCGCCCATTCTCCTGCGTCCAACGGCTTTACGTAGAATAGGCACCATGACTGTCGCCTCTGATGCTGCCACCGCCACTGCCGCTGCCCGTGCCCGCCTCCTTGAATTGATCAAAGAACTGGCGGTCGTCCGCGGCAAGGTGATCCTTTCCAGCGGAGCCGAGGCCGACTACTACATCGACCTGCGGCGCATCACCCTCCACCACGAGGCTTCGAAGCTGGTTGGCCAGGTCATGCTCTCCATGATCGACGACGCCGGAATCGCCGTTGAGTGCGCCGGTGGCCTGACCATGGGTGCGGACCCGGTCGGTACCGCCGTGATGCACGCCGCCGCCGACGCCGGCCGTGCCGTTGACGCCTTCGTTGTGCGCAAGGCGCAGAAGTCCTACGGCATGGGCCGCCAGGTGGAAGGTCCCTCGGTGGAGGGCCGCAACGTCGTGGTTCTCGAGGACACCTCCACCACGGGCGGCTCGGCACTGACCGCCGTCGAAGGCGTCCGCAAGGCCGGTGGCAACGTGGTGGCCGTGGCCGTCATCGTGGACCGCAACACTGGCGCCAAGGAAAAGATCGAAGCCGAAACCGGCGTGCCCTACCTCTTCGCCTTCGGCAAGGACGAGCTGGGACTCGACTAACCTTCCCGAGCCCAGGCGGGGCTGAAGGGGCCCGTGTGCCCGGCGGCCGAAAAGCCTAAGCTGGCTGCGTGAACTATCGGGCGGGAAAATTTCCCCGGAAGCAGCAACGCTGGCAGGACCCGGGCTCTCTTGCCCGGGTGCTCCGCCAAGCCGCCGAGCTGAAGAGTTTCTCCCGTCGCTCCTTCCTGATTGGAGCGGGGGCTTCCACGGCCCTCGCAGCGGACATGCTGTTCACCCGCCAGGTCCAGGCTGAACGCCGCACCACCAAGATCCTTCCGGTGGGGGACGATTTCGCGGAGTCGTACTACCCCAACTCGAGTTGGATTCTCTTTCCCGGCTACAAGACCAGTTGGGAAGAGGCCCAATGGATCCTCAACTCGATACGCGGTTCGCTGAGGCAGCGGGGCCAGATGGCCGCCGTCGGATACTCCAACCTGGGGTTGGAAGTCACCGAGGTGGTGGACGCCGTGCTCGCCTACATCAATGAGCGGAAGCTGAACACCCTCTATTTCTACGGCCACAGTTTCGGCGGGATGTTGGCAACCGAAGTGGCCGCGCTCCTGCGCGAAAGGAACGGCGTCAGCGTCAAGCTGATCCTGTTGGATTCCTCGCCGTTCAGTAAGTACGACATCCTCGACCAAAGCTGGTTCGACGGCGTGGTGTTCTTGTACGAGAGCGGCTTCCAGGTTCCGTCGGTCCTCCGCGGCGGTTACGAGCTGGGGGAGCGCGTGGTGAACAAGCATGAACGCACGTGGGGGCAGATCTGGGACCAGACCCTGGAGCAGCTCTCGCCGATCGCGCCGTCGAGCGTGCTGATTCAAAGCGAATCGGACTACATCTACCATTTCGACGGCACGCGCTTTGTCGACAGCCTGGGGGACACCCGCATGGCCTTTATCGGAAACCCGAACGACGACACCGTGAACTACGGAACGGCGCGGGCAGCGTGGGCAAAAACATTTCCCCTCAACATCGCGTCCACGGGCCGCAGGACCGACGGCGCCCGCCCCGCCCACGCGAGCCCCCAGTGGAATCCCTTTATCTACAATCCGATCATCGAGGCCCTGGAGGACGAACTCTTTCCGCTGCCCCGGGCCGGCTCGCGGGTGGTGTTCTACTGAGCGGTGCTCCCTAAGGAAAGAACGCCGCTACCTGAGCCGCAGTCCATCCAGCTCGGAACCGCTGAGGCCTGCCTCGCGCAAGTAATCCCCCGCGCTGCCGAACTCGTGCCCGAAACGGTCCAGGAAGTACTCCATCGCAGCTTCGGGGGATTGCAGCAGCATGAGCGAGGGACTGAATGCCTCCTCCGGAACCTCGGGGACAGCCAGCCGCCACGCTGCTGACATGGTTTCCAGCATCGTGGGGAGGGCAGCGGTGCTTGCGGCGTAGTCCGCCACGACAGCCGCGTGGTCAGCGCCCGTCGCGAGGAGCGCCAGAGCGGATACGACGCCGGTGCGGTCCTTTCCTAGCGAGCAGTGGATGAGGGTCCGCTTGCCTTGGGCCGCGGGACGTAGCGAATCGGCCACCCAATCCGGGCGGGCGCGCACCCAGCCGAGATAGAGCTCGCCAAGGTCTTCGGCAGTATGGATCGATTGAAGTCCCTCGGAAGCGGTACGCGGATCGAGGGGGTTCTCCACGAGTTCCACGGCACCGTTGGCCAGTTGCCAGGGCACAATGGCACGTTCGTATTCGCTTCGGAGATCCACAACCGCCTGGATGCCATGAAGCTCCAGGAACGCGGCCGTCGCCGCGATGTCCATGCCAAACGGCTGGCTGCCCCTCAGAATTCGGCCCCCGGCCAGGGAACGGAGGTTCAGCACAGCCATGGCAGCGGCCCTTTCTTCTTAGATCTGGCTTTTGAGGTCGGCTACCGAGTTCAGGACCTGGTTCGGCCGGAACGGGAAGGCCGCGATGTCCTCGCGCTGGGTGATGCCGCTGAGCACCAGGACGGTGTGCAGCCCGGCTTCCATGCCCGCGATGATGTCGGTATCCATGCGGTCACCGATCATTGCCGTGGTTTCCGAGTGGGCGTCGATCTGGTTCATCGCGGAACGGAACATCATGGGGTTCGGCTTGCCCACAATGTATGGCTCGCGCCCGGTCGCCTTGGAGATGAGCGCGGCGATGGCGCCGGTGGCGGGCATCGGGCCATCCTTCGAGGGGCCAGTGGCATCCGGGTTGGTGGCGATGAAGCGCGCCCCGGCGAGGATCAGCCGGATGGCCATGGTGATCGCTTCGAAGGAGTACGTGCGGGTTTCGCCGAGCACCACGAAGTCCGGGTTCTGGTCGGTGAGGATGAAGCCGGCCTCGTGCAGCGCCGTCGTCAGCCCTGCCTCACCGATGGTGTAGGCGCGGTTCCCCGACTCCGAGCCCCGCACCTGGTCCTTGAGGAACTGCGCCGTGGCCAAGGCTGAGGTCCAGATGTTCTCCTCAGGGATTTCCAGGCCGGAAGAGCTCAGCCGGGCCGCCAGGTCCCGCGGGGTGAAGATGGAGTTGTTGGTGAGCACGAGGAATCGCTTGGAGGTGTCCACCCAGCGCTGGATCAGTTCAGCCGCTCCGGGAACCGCCTGGTTTTCGTGGACGAGGACGCCGTCCATATCCGTGAGCCAGCATTCGATTTCGTGTCCGTTGCGGTAAATGGCTGAGCTTTTCGGGACCTCGGTTGCGTTCTCCATGCTTTTCCTCCGCGTATTGGCTGTTTCTCGTCCAAGTCTTTCATCTTTCGGTCCTGGAGACACCCGGGTGTCCTGCGTTACAGGGCTGGGTTTCGGCGCCGCAGGCGGTACTGCCCGGACTAGTGTTGAAGAGTGACTGACCGGCCCCAGAACCCTGCCCCTATCGATGCCACTGCTGTCTCGTCTCTCGTCTCCTCCATCGAGGGGGAGTCCGAAGCGAAACCGGAGGTCGGCGTCGGGCCTTGGGAAGGCGACTGGCCGGAAGGCGGGCATTGGGACCCGGACCTGCTGGCGGATGGCGACCGCCGCAACGTCGTGGACAAGTACCGGTACTGGAAGCATGAAGCGATCGTCGCGGACCTCGATGCGCACCGGCACGATTTCCACATTGCCATTGAGAACTGGCAGCACGACTTGAACATCGGCACCGTGGTGCGGACCGCCAATGCGTTCCTGGCCAAGGAGGTCCACATCATCGGACGACGCCGGTGGAACCGTCGCGGGGCCATGGTCACCGACCGCTACCAGCACGTCCGCCACCACCCCACCGTGGAGGATTTCGTGGAGTGGGCGCAGGGGGAAGGGCTGGCCATCATCGGCATCGACATCTTCCCCGATTCCGTGCCGCTGGAAACCTACGAACTTCCGCGCAATTGCGTGCTCGTGTTCGGGCAGGAGGGCCCCGGCCTGACTCCCGAGGTGCACGACGCCGCCGTCGCCACGCTGTCGATCGAGCAGTACGGTTCCACCCGGTCCATGAACGCGGCGTCGGCTGCGGCAATCGCGATGCACGCCTGGATCCGCAGGCACAACTTCGGCCAGCGCGTCTCCTGAGGGCACCCGGCGGCAAAAGGTCCGCAAGTGTTACCCGTCTCCGTGACCGGAAACACGGTGCCGGATTCGAAGTCGCTAGGATGGTGCCTAGCCGTATAGGTCTACTCCAGGGTCAACAAAACCCACAGACGAAAATCAGCATAGGAGTCAGCATGCCCATCGCAACCCCAGAGATTTACTCCGAGATGATCGACCGCGCGAAGGCCGGTGGATACGCGTTCCCGGCAGTGAACGTCACCTCGTCGCAGACCCTGAACGCCGCCATCCGCGGCTTTGCCGAGGCCGAATCGGACGGCATCATCCAGGTCTCCACCGGTGGTGCGGCTTACTGGTCCGGCGCATCCGTCAAGGACATGGTTGCCGGCTCCCTGGGCTTCGCGGCGTTCGCCCGCGAGGTCGCGAAGAACTACAACGTGAACATCGCCCTGCACACGGACCACTGCCCGCAGGACAAGCTGGCTGATTTCGTCCTTCCGCTGCTGGCTGCTTCCGAGGAAGCCGTCAAGGCCGGCAAGGACCCGATCTTCAACTCGCACATGTGGGACGGCTCGCACGAGACCCTGTCCGAGAACCTGCGGATCGGCCGCGAACTCCTGGAACGCGCAGCCGCAGCCAAGATCATCCTCGAGGTTGAAATCGGCACGGTCGGCGGCGAGGAAGACGGCGTCGAGAACGAGATCAACGAGAAGCTGTACACCACCACCGAGGACGCCCTGGCCACCATCGAGGCACTCGGCGCCGGCGAGAACGGCCGCTACCTGACCGCACTGACCTTCGGCAACGTCCACGGCGTGTACAAGCCGGGCAACGTCAAGCTCCGCCCCGAACTGCTCAAGCAGATCCAGGCCGAGGTCGGTGCCAAGATCGGCAAGACCAACCCGTTCGACCTCGTCTTCCACGGCGGCTCCGGCTCCACCGAGCAGGAAATCGCGGATGCTGTTTCCTACGGTGTCATCAAGATGAACATCGACACCGACACCCAGTACGCGTTCACCCGCCCGGTTGCCGGGCACATGTTCTCGAACTACGACGGCGTCCTGAAGGTCGACGGCGAAATGGGCAACAAGAAGACCTACGACCCGCGCGTCTGGGGAGCCTCCGCCGAAGCCGGCATGGCTGCCCGCATCGTGGAAGCCGCAAAGCAGCTCGGTTCGGTAGGCAAGACCTTCTAATGTCCGACGAATTCCGCAAGAACCTGATGGGCCCGGAGCCGACGCTCCTGCCCGCCGAGACCGAGGTGTACCAGCACCTTGCCTTGGGTCAGGAAGCCCTGGACCTCGTGGCCAAGTACCCCACGTCTTCGTTGCTGTGGGCGATCCTGGCCGAGGAAGCCTGGGCCGACGGCCGGACCATCGACTCCTACGCGTATTCCCGCGTTGGTTACCACCGAGGACTGGATTCGCTGCGCCGCAACGGTTGGCGCGGCGTCGGGCCCATCCCATGGGAGCACGAGCCCAACAGGGGATTCCTGCGCGCTCTGTACTCTCTCGGCCGGGCGTCCGCCGCAATCGGCGAAGCCGAGGAACCGGAGCGGATCGAGAAGTTCCTGAACGACTCCGATCCCGCCGCGAAGGCAGCGATCGAAGGCTAGGACAACTGGGTTAAACGCCGACGGCGGCCGTACCACCTAAGGCGGGCGGCCGCCGTCGCGCTTTCCCACCCAACTGACTCGCATTTGTTGTCGTTATGAGGCGTCAGAACGACAACAAATGCGAGTCAGTTGGGCTTGGTGGGTCCTAGGAGACCGGGGTGAGCCCGGTCCGGGCCATGGCCTCGGCGTAGGCGCCATGGATGAGGTCCAGGTACTCCTGCTGGCGGGTGGGGGAGCCGGCGAACGAGCGTCCACCCAGCGAGCGGACCTTGAACGTCTTGAAGCCGCGGCGGTGGATGCTCTGTGGCGCGGATTTCATGAGCTGGTCCGCCATACGATGGGCTTCATTGCCGTGGGCTACCAGCACGGAGGTGCGCGGCACGATCGCCAGAAGGCGCAGGAGCGGCTTGAGGCCTTCGGTGATGTTGGCGGGAGTCAGCTTGCCCGGCTCGCCGTCGGGCTCGATCCACGGGTAAACGTTCCACGGCATCATGAGTTCCGGACGCAGGCCCAATTGCCACTGCATGCCCACCATGCGGGCGGTGGCATCCGCGTCGCCCGGGACGATGAAGCCCGAGCCCTCAGTGGTGCGGGTGTTGGAGAAAAGGCTGATGATGCGGCACTCGTCAACGCTGTGGGCGGGGTCTACGTAGAGGACTTCGCTGCCAGGCTTCTGTTCTTTGAGGGAATCGCAAAGCCCCGTGACCTCGGCGATGTGGGGTTCGAAACGTCGGTTCCAGAGCTGCACTTCGGGTGTTTCAGTCGCCAGGTCTTGCATATGGGCTTGGGTCTCCTACGTGTAGCGAGGCGCACTTATCCGGCCGGGAGCGGTTTGCCGCGACCGGTCGGATTGGGTGCAGTGTTGGGGGCTGGTTAACTCTACCGGAACGGCGGTGAGCTGTGGGGTGAATCGGGACTTCTGTGTTGGGTCTCTCGACGGCGGGAGCCGGATTCGGGCCTGAATCGGCCCTGCTTTAGCGGAAGCCCTGCTTTAGCGGAAGCCGTGCTTTAACGGAAACGGCACCGTCCCGATGGATTCGGGACGGTGCCGTTTCGACAAGCGCCTGCTACTGCTGGTTCTCGTTCTGGTCGTCGCTTTCCTTGGTCCGGGAAACCACGGTGCCGTTCGATTC
>FTCF01000136.1_pt1 | contig 16951 bp, 14 predicted proteins | sample 1639631 | NCBI WGS metagenome assembly FTCF01 (sample SAMEA3914864, study PRJEB12502) | metagenome | biome: forest; material: soil | place: USA | collected 2012-03-12 | depth 0.3 m
CCACACGTCCTCGTGCATCTCGACAATGAACGTGGATCCTTCGTCGGAATACGGGTAGCCATGGATCTGCATGACGCCCCATTCTGTTTCCTTGACGAAGAACTTGAACGCCTCGAACACCTGGTCCGTACCGAGCCACATGAACTTGTTGGGCCGCAGATCCAGGCTCGGAGCGAAGGAGTCCGCGTACTTCGCGCGGATCTGTGAGTTGATGCCATCCGCTGCGAGGACCAGGTCATAGTTGGCCTCAAGCTCCTCCACCGGCGGCGCAAGGGTCTGGAAACGCAGGTCGACGCCGAGCTCGGCACACCGGCGCTGAAGCAGCTCCAGCAGTTCCTTGCGACTCATGGCCGCAAAGCCCTGGCCGCCCACCGTCACCGTTTCGCCGCCGAAGTGGATGTCGATGTCGGACCAGCGGGCGAAGCGCCGGCTCATGTATTCGGCCACGACAGGGTCGGCGTTGCCGATGCCGCCGAGAGTCTCATCGGAGAATACGACGCCGAAACCGAAAGTGTCGCTGGCGGCGTTTCGTTCCCAGAGGGTGATCTTGTGTGACGGGTCGAGTTGCTTCATCAATGCCGCGAAGTACAGGCCGCCGGGGCCGCCTCCTACGATTGCGATTTTCATGCTTTTGCTCCTTCTCAGGCCTGGCCCAGGCCTGCACCGGCAAGCTGTTCGGGGTCGTTGTCGATACGGTCGCGCAGCTTGAAATGCTGCAGCTTGCCGCTGGGATTGCGGGGAAGTTCGTCGACGAACCGGATGTCCCGCGGGTACTTGTAGGGGGCGATCGTCCGTTTGACGAAGTCCTGGATTTCCTTGCGCTTCGCGTCATCGCCCCTGACGCCTTCGCGCAGGACGATGAACGCGCAGACGACACTGCCGCGTGCTTCGTCCGGCCGGCCGATGACGGCGTTCTCCACCACGTCCGGGTGCAGGTCGATGGCGGTTTCCACCTCGGGGGCGCCGATGTTGTAGCCGGAGGAAACGATCATGTTGTCCGACCGGGACTGATACGTGAAGTACCCGTCCTCGTCTTTCGTGAAGGTATCGCCGGTGACGTTCCAGCCGTTGACCACATAATTCGCTTGCCGCGGGTCGTCCAGGTAGCGGCATCCGGTGGGGCCGATGACGGCGAGCCGGCCAAGCTGCCCGGGTCCTAGTTCCAGGCCCTCGTCGTCGAGGATGGCTGCCCTGTACCCGGGCACGGCCCGTCCGGTGGTGCCGGGCCGGATGTCATCCCCGGACGCGGAAATGAACACATGCAACAATTCGGTGGCTCCGATGCCATTGACGAGCCGGAGACCGGTGGCCACCCGAACGGCTTCCCACGTTTCCTTGGGCAAGTGTTCGCCCGCCGAGACAGCTACCCGGAGCTCGCGGAGCAATGATCCGCGGCCTTCCTTGAGGATGGCCCGGTACGCAGTGGGCGCGGTGAACAGGATGGTGGCCCCGGCAGCGGCGGCACTCTCGGCAAGTTCCACGGGGGTGGCCCGTTCGGTCAGCAGCGAGGATGCGCCGAAGCGCAGGGGGAAGACCACCAGCCCACCGAGGCCGAACGTGAAGGCGAGGGGTGGTGAACCGGCAAACACGTCGTCGGCGGTTGGCTGCAGAATATGGCGGGCGAACGTGTCGGCGTTCGCGAGGATGTCCCTGTGGAAATGCATGGTGATCTTGGGCGTGCCCGTGGTGCCCGACGTCGGGCCGAGCAGCGCGACGTCGTCGGCGGAGGTCGGCACGGCAGCGAACTCGCCGCTCTTGGCGGCACAGCGGGACGCGAGGTCACCGGCGTCGTCGGATCCGTAGGAGAGGACAACGGTGTCCTCTCCTGCTGCCGTGAGCAGTTCGTCCATGAACCGGTGGTCGGAGATGGCTACGGTAGGACGTGTGAGGCTGATTATCGTGCCGACCTCGCTGGAACGCAACATCGGCATGGTGGTGACAACGACGGCCCCGGCCTTGAGCACGCCCAGCCAGGCCGCGACAATCCAGGGATTGTTCGGACCGCGCAGCATGACGCGGTTGCCGGGCACCACGCCGAGATCCTCGGTGAGGACCTGGGCGACTTGATTGGCGCGCCGCTGCAGCTCACCGTACGTCCAGACTCTGCCGTCGGGGGTCCGCAGCGCGGGGCGTCCGGCACCATGGCTTGCGACGGCGTCGTCAATGAGCGCCGCCGCTGCGTTGAGCGTCGCCGGGTACTGGAGTTCCGGCAGGGTGAATTCGAGGGTCGGCCACGTGCCGGCCGGTGGCAAATGGTCGCGGGTGAAGGTGTCCACGTGGGCTGATCTCAACATTGTCATAGCCACTCCTTTCAGTAATACGGCGGATAAGTCGAAGGTGTTCAGGAGCCGGCGCGGATCATGCCCTCTTGGGCAACCGTTGCCAGCAGGCGTCCTTGCCTGTCAAAGAAACGGCCCGTGGCCAGCCCCCTGTTGCTTTGCCCGGACACGGCCTCCTGGGCGTACAGGACCCAGTCATCCGCGCGGCCGTCCCGGTGGAACCACATGGAGTGGTCCAGGCTGGCCGTGGCAAGTCCGGGGCTGGACCAGTGGAGCCCGTTCACCCGGAGCAGAGGCTCAAGGATGGTGTAGTCGCAGACGTATGCCAGCGCGGCCCGGTGCAGATCCGCCGTCGCGTGCTCGTCACCGGCGTCGGGCAATTGCTCGAAGGCTTTCACCCAGATGGCCTGATGCGGCACAGAATCGCCTTCGACCTGCAGATATACCGGTCCGGGAATATGTCGCATGTCGAAGCTGCGCTTCGAGGACCAGTACTCGGCAGCAGGCCCCTCGACCCCCTGTAGCACCTCGGCGGCACTGCGCAGGGATTCGGGTTCGACGGCGGTGGGCGCCTCCGGCTGGAAGTCCGGACCGTCTTCGGGAACCTGGAAGGAACCCATCGCCGCGTACACGGTCTTGCCGTTCTGGTGGCCACGCACGCTGCGGGTCGAGTATCCACGGCCGTCGCGGAGGCGTTCAACCTCGTAGCGGACCGTGGCCCCGATCTCCACGGGGCGCATGAAGTAGCTGTGCATTGAGTGCAGCTGCCTGTCAGCGTCCACCGATCGCATCATCGCTGCCGCGGCCTGGGCCACCATGTCCCCTCCGTATGCTTTGGGCCACGGAACGTACTGCGAGGTGGCTTCGTAGGCTTCGTCGTGGATCTGGGCGGGGACGGCCGTCAGCTCGATGGCCTTGAGGAACGTCTCCGAGGTCAGGATTCCAGTGGACATGTCCATCAGGCCCTGCGGAAGTCTGCGAGGGTCTCGTCGGCAACGTCTTCGAGGTTGACCACGAGGTTCTCCGGGGTGCGCGCGGTCAGCCACACGAGTTCTTCGGTGACGGACATGTTGGCCTCGACATGCGGCATGAACGGCGGGACGAAGACCCAGTCGCCCGTCTTCATGTCCAGGAACTCGGAGTAGTTCTCGCCAAAGTAGATGCGGCCGTGGCCGCGGAGCACGTAGCCGCCGGTTTCCGCTTCGCCGTGGTGGTGCGGCAGGGAGCGGTAGCCGGGAACGTTGGAGACCTGCCCGAACCAGATCTTGGTGGCCGGTGTGTGCTGGATGCTGACGCCGGAGACGCGGACACAGTCGCCGGACTGGGCAGTGTTGGTATCTTCTTCACCGGCGCGGGTGACGACCGGCACCACCTTGCCGTCGGCCTGGGCGTAGATGGAGTTGTCGCCTTCGAGGCGGTAGTCGGTAGCGGTTGTGTTCATAGTGGTCACTCCTTTGAAGTGCTTGGTATTGGCTTAGACGTTGGCGGGGACGGGTGCGTGGATTCTGAATTGGTTTTCCAGCCTTCCGATCCCGTCGATTTCGGTGGTGAGGACATCGCCGTCGTTCAGGAAGCGCGGCGGTGTCATACCCATGCCGACTCCGCCGGGCGTACCGGTCAGGACAAGGTCTCCGGGGCGCAGGATAGTGAACTGGGAGATGTAGGAAAGGAGTTTCGCCGGTTCGAACACCAAGGTGCTGGTGTTCCCGTGCTGCACCAGCTCGCCGTTGACATAACCGCGGACCTCGAAGTCGCCGTCGACCTCGTCCCCGGTCACCATGACCGGGCCTACCGGGGTGGTTCCGTCGAACGCCTTGCCTTGGAACCACTGCAGCGTGCGGTTCTGCCAGTCGCGCATGGAGACGTCGTTGGCGATTGTGTACCCGGCAATTGCCGCGCGGGCTTGGTCCTCGTCCGCGCGGAACAGCACGGAGCCGACCACGACGGCCAGCTCGGCTTCCCAGTCGACCTTCGCGCTGCCGTGGACATGGATCGTCTCTGCCGGCCCGATAAGGGTGTCCGCGTACTTCGCGAAGAGCGTGGGGTATTCCGGCAGTTCGCGGCCCATCTCCTGAATGTGGTCGCCGTAGTTCAGCCCGCAGCAGATGACTTTTCCGGCCCGTGGAAGCAGAGGTGCCAGCTCGCCGGCAGGTGCGGAAACGACTCCCGGTCCAGACGCTGCAACAAACGCTGCTTCCGCCAGGGCGCGCCAGTCCGGGACGGCGAGAAGTGCTCCGACGTCGTTGGCCGGCAGCGGTACGTAACTGTTCCCGCCCAAAGCGAGCGCCGCCGTCGTGCCCCCGTCGGCTGTCCGTAAGGTGGCCAGCTTCATGCGTGTTGTCCCTTCGTATGCTGTCGATTCCTACATTCATTCCGATGCGTCTTCTGATGTGTCGACTTTTTTACGATCGTCACATATGCTCAACGTAGCACGGCGGGGAATGATCTGCACAGGGATTTTTTCGAACATGTCGCAGCCGCCATCAAGAGGAGGAACAACATGAGCCACAAGACCGTCAATCCAGGGTCGCTCCCGAAGCCGTCGGGCTTTGCGCACGGAATGCTTGCCGGAAACACGCTGTTCTTGGGTGGCCAGACGGCCCTGGACAAGGACATGAACATCGTTCCCGGCGGGATCGTGGAACAGTTCACGCAGGCGTTTTCCAATGTGCTGACCACCCTGCGCGAAGCCGGCGGACTACCTGAGGACCTGGTCAGCGTGACCATCTACCTCACCGACGTGGACGACTACATGGCCAACGGCCGCGAGATTGGTCGGATCTGGCGCGAAATGGCCGGTTCCGAGTATCCCGCCATGGCCGGAATCGGTGTCACCCGGCTGTGGCAGAAGGAAGCCCTCATCGAGATCCAAGGCATCGCCGTCATTCCGGAGCGCTAGCCCCTGCGGCACAACTCCCCAAGAACTTTCGAGCAAGGAGACAACGATGTCACACAGCTTCGACCTGATTAAAAACCGCGAACGCGGACTCAAGCGCGAACTCACCAGCCCGCAGTTGACCATGATCGCGCTGGGCGGCGCGATCGGCACCGGGCTTTTCCTCGGAAGCAAGTTCGCAATATCTTTCGCCGGACCCAGCGTCCTGCTGAGCTATGCGATCGGTGGCCTGATCGCAGTGATGCTGATGGGCGCGCTGGCTGAGATGACCGTGGCCCATTCGACCACCGGGTCCTTCGGTGCTTTCGCCGAACACTACATTTCGCCCCTCGCCGGATTCCTGGTGAAGTACCTCTACTGGTCCTGCGTTGTGCTGGCCGTGGGCACCGAAGTGCTTGCGATCGGGGACTACATGAAGCTGTGGTTCCCCGGAGTTCCTCCGCTGGTCTGGATCCTGTTGTTTGCCGGTGTCCTCATCGCGGTCAACATGTTCAACGTCAAGGCCTTCGGCACCCTGGAATACTGGTTCTCCAGCATCAAGGTGTTCGCCATCCTCGGATTCATCCTGCTCGCCGCCATCCTGGTCTTTGGAAAGCGAGAGGCCGGCTACGGAATCCACAACTACACTGCCGAGGGCGGGTTCTTCCCCAACGGCGTGTCCGGCATGTGGGTGGCCGTGATTGTGGCGATCTTCAGCTACCTCTCGGTGGAGATGATCGCCATTGCCGCGGGCGAAGCGAAGGATCCGGGGACGGCCGTCAAGAAGGCGTTCAAGGTCACGGTATTCCGTCTCTTCCTCTTCTACATCCTGACCCTGGCGCTGATCCTGGCCATTGCACCTGTCAGCCAGATCCTTGCCGGAAACAGCCCTTTCGTCACCGTCATGCAGGTCATTGGCATTCCGTTCGCCGATTCAGTCATCAACGTCGTGGTGATTGTAGCTGCGCTTTCAGCCATGAACTCGCAGCTCTACATCTCCACGCGCATGATGTTCAGCTTGTCCCGCGCAGGGCAGGCGCCCGCCGTGTTCGGGCGGCTCCACAAGAACGGTTCCCCGGTCAATGCACTGATCCTCTGCACAGGTGGAATCGCCGTGGCGGCCTGCGTGTACGCCCTGAATCCGGAGTCAGGCTTCACCTTCATGATGGCGCTGTCCATGTTCGGGGCCATGGCCACGTGGCTCATGATCTTCGTGACCCATCTGGCGTTCCGACAGGCGGCGAAGCGAGACGGGACAGCTCTGTCGTACAAGCTGCGGTTTTACCCGGTGGCCTCCTGGGCCGGAGCGATCCTCATGGTTGCCATCATGGTCACCACCCTCTTCGTTGACGCCTTCCGGATGACACTGATCTTCGGGGTTCCGTTCGCCATCGGTATCGTCGTCCTCCACTTCGTCCTGAGGAAGCGCCACCAAGGCGCCACTTCGGCAAATGCAGAGCCCGACGCCGACGGTTCTGCAACCGGCACCGCCGGCGGATCCGCCGTCGTCGGCTCCGATTTCGACGGCGACCGGAACCTGGAGGGGGCCGCGAACTCTTAGGGTGAGTTCCAGTGAGTCACGGGCGAATTCGTGTCAGCGCGGCGTCCACAACCGTCCAAGCCATCGCGATCGCGCCTTCGATCAGCGCCTGATCAGCTCGCTCCGAGGCTGCAGCTTCTGTGAACGCGGACTGATGGTTGGACACAGGCGGGTCACAAATCTTGACGTGCGGATGAAGGCTTGCGACGACTTGGGAGACGGCGCCGAAGTCGGTGGAGGCACGGAATGCGCGGGCTTCCGGATCCTGCGGAAAGCTTCGACCTAGGGCCACCGCATTCTGCTGATACAGCGAGGCCAGCCGCGGCGACTGCACAACATTCGGGTATGTCAGTTCCCATTCCAATTCCACTGTGCAGCCGGCCGCGAGGGCTGCCCCCGTGAAGCAGGCCTCGACACGTGGGACCATATCCTCAAGGTCCGCAAGGGTCTGGGCTCTGATCCCGTAGACACCCGCGGAACTTCCTGGGATCACGTTGGCAGCAGAACCGGCATTCGTGACAACACCATGGACCCGGGTGTCGTTGGGGAGCTGCTGGCGAAGCAACCCGACGGCGACCTGCGCGATGGTCGATGCGTCGGCGGCGTTCGCTGCCTCCCATGGCGACGCCGCGGCGTGCGAGCTCTTACCTGAGAACTCGAAGGAGAAACCGGTGCTGGCGAGGAAGCCTGGTGAGGCGTCTTCGAATGGCGCAGGATGAATCATCATGGCCATGTCGGCGCCGATGAATGCACCTTGTTCCAGCATCAGGATCTTGCCGCCGCCGGTCTCCTCTGCCGGGGTGCCCAACACTTCGACCGTGAGATCGAGCTGCTCAGCCACGCCCTTCAGTCCCACAGCCGCAGCGACTGCGCATGCTGCGATCAGGTTGTGGCCGCAGGCGTGGCCAAGCTCTGGCAATGCGTCATACTCTGCCACCACGATCGCTTTGAAGGAGCCTGCTCCGGCAACTGCGGAGATCGCGGTGTCCAGCCCGAAGGCGCGTTCTGTCACTGTGAATCCGGCTGCGCGCAGCTCGTTCGCGACTTCCCTGCTGGACTTAAACTCGGCAAAACCGAGTTCGGGCATGCCGTGGATGCGATGGCTGAGGTCGATCGCCTGGTCGCGAAAAGCCTCTATCTCCGCCTGCACTGCCGCTTTAATGGCGTTTCGGAGTTGGGTGTTCCTGGTGGCAGATGCCCCTATGGTCTCGGGGATGGCTGCGTTGGCGCTCATGCGTCGGCCGCCGCAACGAATCCGACAGCATGGCCTTCGGGCACGGCAAAGGACCCTCCCCCTGGCGCCGTCGTCAGGAAAGCCCACACGAATCCCGTGACTGGCATCTTGACCTCTTCCAATACCGACCCATCCATGCCCACGATGTGCGCAACAACGCTGCCTTGCTCCATAACTGTTCCTGGATCGCAAACCGGGAATAGAACACCTGACTCGCGGGAGGTGAGTACCCCATGGTAGGTGAAACTTCCTTGGAGCCTTTCCACCAACTGGGGTGCAACTGGTTCTTCCAACATTCCTAGCTTGGACATGACGTTGAGGACACCTCGGACACCCGCTTCGTATCCTTGGTGTCCATGCTCGTCGAGCAACTCGACCATCAGCCCCGGAATACCATGTGCTGAGGAGGCAGCAGCGGGCTGGCCGTCCACGGACCCCACCTTCTCCGCGGTACCGTCCTCTGGGTCGGTCATCAGAACCGGGGTGACGCCGAAAGCTTCCGCCATTGCGCGCTGGACTTGGCGGACCTCGGGTGAGGAGCACTGCGCCGCGAACTCCATCGACATGGGCACCGCCGGCTCCGCGTTGTTGTGCAAGTCGATGTAGTGAGTCGCGACATCGAAGAGACTCCGGACTTGCGCCCCTATCCGCAGCGTTGGTGATCCGGCTGGGTCGCTGGGCCAGTAGCACGGCATTCCCAGGTGGATGCCGTCCTCGGGAGAGGCGTAGGTCGCACGGTCGAAAGCAAGGGGATTGGTCACCGGAACTGAGATCAATGTTCCTCGCAGCCTCGCCGGGTCAATGCGGGCGATGAGCTTGAGAAGTGTTCGTGTTCCCGTGATTTCAGTGCCATGCGTGGCTCCAGTGACAAGAAGAACAGGACCAGGCTCCGCCCCGTGCATGATGCTCACCGGCACACTGACTACTTGTCCGGAGGCGGACGTGGCGGCGGTAAGGCGACCGTGTCGCAGTTCCCCTGCGGGTACGTGGAGGGATCCGACCTCGAATACGCTCATTGCGGGATTCCTTAATGTTGGTTTCACGATGTGGCAGGCGTCGCGGTGGAGGCGAGGCAGCGGTGGGTGATGGCATCGGTGGTTAGCTGATCCCCGGTCAGCTCTCCGGAGACGGCCCCGTTCTTGATGACGATGACTCGATGACAAAGATGGGCGAGATCCTCGTATTCACTGCTCGCGATCACGACGGAGCAGCCGTCTTGGGCTGCGCGGTTGATCAGGTCAAAGAGAGTCTTCTTTGCTCCCACGTCGACGCCGTTGGTCGGTTCGTGGAGGAAGAGAACGTGGGGACGGGTGAGCAGCCACTTGGCAAGGATTAGTTTTTGCTGGTTGCCGCCGCTGAACGAACCCAGGGGCAGATCGGGCGCCAGTGGCCGCAACCCAACACGGCGCATCGCCTCGATTGCGTCCTTGTGCTCCTCTGAGTAGGCCATGCGACCCGAGCGCCAGTAACGCCTCATGGTGGCCATCGTGAGGTTCTCGGCCGCCGAAGCCGCCATGAGTCCGCTGGAGGTCGCCCGATCTGCGGGGATATACGCCATCCCCATGCTCATGGCACGGCGCGGTCGAAGCCACTTCTGCTCGACTTCCGTGCCTTTGACTTCGACTTTCCCTTCTCCGCGGCTGGCACCGAAGCACAGACCGATGATCTCCTCGAAACCATCTCCCACGAGGCCCGTCAGTCCGAGGATCTCTCCGCGGGACGCCACGAATGAGACATCACGCGTTTCTGCTCCGCTGAGATTTGTAGCCCGTAGGACGGGCTCAGTCACGGTCGTATGTTCGGACGGATAGAGGTTCTTGAGCTCCGTGCCAAGGATGGCCGTTATGAGGTCATCGGTAGTCGCTGACGCGACGTCCACGGTCGCCACGACTTCTCCTGACCTCAGGATGGTCGCCCGATCGCAAACATCCTTCACTTCGTCGAGTCGGTGCGTCACAAACACCACCGAGCTACCGGTGGCCTTGATCCTGCGGAGAACCTCGAATAGCTGGTGCACCGCGTCCGCCGGGAGGTAGGCTGTGGGTTCGTCCAGGACGAGCACACCCTTTTCTTCGCCGCTTATGGACTCGATGCCCCTGATGATCGACAGCATGGCCCGCTCTACTGCGGACAGGCGTCCGACCACCGCGTCGGGCGAGAGGCCGAGCCCATAACGTCGGAGGGTCTCCTCGGTATAGGACCGTTGGGCGCGCCAGCTGATCCTTCCCCACTGTGTTCGGTAACGGCCTAGCCCTAGCGTCTCCATGACGGTGGATGAAAGGACCAGGCCGAGATCCTGGTGCACAAATCCAAGCTTCAGGCGTTCTGCCGTCTTAGGGTCAATCGGGAGTCCCTCCGACCGGCCGGACACCGTGACGCGGGGAGCATTGTCTGCCGTGTAGCCCCCATCCGGGGCGATCTGGCCGGCGAGGAGTTTGATCAGTGTGGACTTGCCTGAGCCATTCTCGCCCAGGAGGGCATGGATCTCACCGGACACGATGTTGAGATATGCCTCCTTGAGGACGGGACGGGCCCCGTAGGACTTAGTGAGATGCTCGGCCCGGAGCAGGTGCTCTTGGTTCGTTGAGTTCATGGTACTGATCACCCTTGCCAGAGCCGGGTGTAGAAGGTTCGGAAATCGAACGAGCCGTACCAGTCGCCGGACTTCTTCGCCAGGTCGATCGTGTCGATGTTGGCCCGCGTAAATGTCCGGTTCGGGACCTGCTCGTCTGCAACCGCATCCTCGCCTGCGATCGCGCGCATCGCCTGGTCAACCGCCGCCCACCCCATTTGGTAGAGGTTGGTCCCTACTGTCGCCGCCTCCGGGTCCGCCTTGTCCTGGAGCCCGCTCAGCGCCCCGACAATGGCGTTCGAGCCCACCAAGCGGATGTTTCGGCCTGCGAGTCCGGTGATCGACGGCTTGATCGCCAGATTCATGTCGTCGACGAGGCTCACAACGTAGCGGGTTTCTGGATTGCGCTGCAGAAACGCGTTGACCTGCGGTTGCAGGAGAGAAGACCAAGCTTCCAAAGGTGCGTCCTGCACGGCGACCTTGGCATCGGGGCACAACTGGGCGAACTGTTTCGTGAACTGGTCGACCACATCGGAACTCGAGGTTCCGAAGCTCGAAGAGCCCAGGTAGAGCACACCTGCGTGGCACGACGAGTCCGCAGCCACGAAGTTGGCCTGCCGTGTACCCACGTCGTTCGTTGCCGACGCGTAGGCAAATACGCCGATATCGGCAAGTTCCTTGGAGACCTTGCCCGGCGCGTCACTGCCGACACTGATCACGGGGATCCCGTGGCTCTTGGCCCCGGTGATGCTCGATGCAACGCTCTTCGGGGGCGTGCCCTGAAGCAGGATGACGTCGACGGATTGGGCGACTGCCTGATCGACGAGGGAAGCGGCCTTCGGAGGATCGCCCTCGCTGTCCGAAACAGTGACGGTGGCACCCGCAGCCGCGGCGCCCTCCTTGACGCCGGCAAGAACGTCCTGGCTGAACGGGAAACTGAGGCCGCTCGCGATGAACCTGATGTTTTTGCCCCGTAAGGACGTCCCGTTCTTGACTGACGGGATCTTGGGGCTCGCGGTCACCGGCGCAATGTCGAGGGCTAGGGCCTTGGTGGCGATGCTTTCCGGGTTTGAGGTCCCCGCGGCATTTGTGCTCTCACTCGCTCGTTGACAGCCCGTCATGCCCAGGAGCGCAACGGAAATCACGATGGGCAGGATGGCTGCACGTTTCTGTCTCATCATTTGAAATCACCTAAATTTGTTTGGGTCGAGAACGACATTGTTCTTGGATGCTTATGCGCGAATTGTTCGGCCGTTGCGGCGGGCCGCAAACGTTGAGAGGGCGACTCCCAGGATCAGGGCCATGCCGTAGAACACCTGCGTCACCCAGCCGGCCAGTCCCAGGAGCTGAAGCCCGGTGATGCCGGTTGCGAGGAAGTATGTTGCGACCGCCGTTCCTAAGATGTTGAAACGGCCGGGCGTGAAACTGGTGGATCCGAGCATCGCGGCCGCGAAAGGTGCGAGCGCGTAGCTGGTACCAACGTTTGGGTCCGCCGAGCCGAGCACGCCGGTAAGCAGAACTGCGGCCACCGAGCCAAGAAGGCTGGATACGATGAGGGACCCGGCTCGGATCGCGTCCACTCGAACTCCGGACAGGCGAGCTACCTCCCGCCCGGCACCTGTGAAGTACAGGCTGCGGCCGATGGGCGTGTGTTGGAAGAAGTACCACGCCACCACAACCACACCCAGGGCGTAGAAGAAGACGAGCTGGATCCCGCCCACAGTGCTTCGGGCGGCATCGACCAGGTCCACAGAGATGCCGGTGACGGTGAGGTTATTCAGCCCCAAAGCGAAGCCGATGAGCACCGAGGTCATCGCGAGCGTGACAATGAGTGAACTGATCCCGATACGGACGACGAAAAAGGCGTTCACGCATCCGACCACCAACCCAATTGCCAGCGCCACGAGCACTGTCGGCATCAGTTGCCACCGTTGGATGACGTTTAGATATCCCATCGTGACCACCGTGATCACCACTACACCGCTCGACGACAGATCGAACTCCCCGGCGGCCATGGGAATCGTCACGGCGATTGCCACGATCAGGACCGTGGCTTGTGAACTGAGGAGGTAACCCAAGTTCGAGCCCGAGAGGAAAACTCCGGGCAGGAGCACGCCAAAGGCCACGATCATCAGGGCCCAGGTGATAACCAGCCCGAAGCGCGAACCGATCAGAGCGATCCAATCGTGAGCCCGCAACCTCGGCTCGGCCAGGGGGGCGTCAGTCGTGTTTGCGGGACGGGATGGTCCGTCCTTAACCAGGCCGCCGCGAGACGTAGCGGGGGAGGCCGCAGGGTCTTGTCCGATTCGCGTTTGCGCCATTTTGTCACTCCTATGGATCTCACTCAGTGCTTGCGCGTCGTCGCGCTTTAAGAAGAGTCTGAGGTCCTCGATCATAAGAGGCAGAAATTTGTTTGAATTCAGCAACAACACGGCCAAAATTGTAGGAAAACGATCCTCGCTCCGGCTGGTTGGGCTCAGTCCGTCCACGGTCGGAGCGGGACGACGCCCGCGGACCGACCATTTTCTCCGAGAAGCCTGCCCATTCGCTTGACGGACCGCAGATCGATAACCCGGTTAGACACAACCACAAAGGGAAACCGCTCAAGCAGGGTTGCCTCTACCGCCTCGATCTCTCCCAGCGAGTGGAGTCAACAGGTCGCCATGAGGTTGTTGGATCCTGTCGTTGCCGCCGCGACGCGAACTTGAGAGGATCCTGCCAAGCTTCGACAAACCTCCTGAAGCCTGTTCGCCGGAACCTTGCCCCAGATTGTTGCCGAGATGGGCCAGCCAAACACTGGCGCGGCAAGATCGCACCTGACTCGCACAACCCCGCTGTCAACAAGCCGGCCCACGCGACGCCGGGCGGTCGCCGGGGTCACGCCCGCCTGTGCCCCCAGATCCTGGAATGCCATTCGGCCGTCAATCACCAACGCGTCCAGCAGAGAACGATCCACTGGATCCAGCTGCGGCATCTCCCGGCGGTCGAGCGTATCCCGTGAAGTTACTGATGCGAGCCTGCCTACCTGACCGGCGTCCATCGCGCGGAGCCGCCAGCGGCTACCCTCTCCGTACAGTGTGGTTACAATCGATACTTCGACACGGTCAACTCCGGGATAGCTCCCCAGCCGGCTCAATACACTTTCGTGAAGCGAGTAGAGACTGCTCGAGAACACCGTCATGGAAAGATCGGGCGCGCCGCCCGTGATTTCCAAGGTCGCCACCGAAGGGTCGTTCTGCAGCCTTACGACCAATTTTTCCCGAAGCCGTGGACGGCACCACATCAAGACGAACGCGGTCACGCCAACAGTGTGAAAAGCCGGACCGGGCGTAGCGCTCACCCAAGCGAGCCCGGCTTCGCGCAGGCGGTCCCACCGGCGAGCTAAAGTGATTGGCGCGACGTCCAGCGCCTGGGAGATCAGAGCCCATGGCGCGCGCGGCGCGCGCTGCAGTGACTCCAACAACGCCAAGTCGAGCTCGTCCGGAGCGATGGATTCGTACACAATTCCCCGACTATTTGAAGGTTGCTTCCCGATGAGGCGGGACGAGACGACCCCGCGTGGCGTTGGCCGCGAGACCTGTGCGCGAACTTAACAGTCGACTCGGCGGTATGTCAACGTCCGTGTTGCCTCGCTGGATCGCACTAGGGTGCCACCAGGTCGATGCTGCCGTGGATGAGTTCGTGCGCGTGCGCGGCCGCGAGGGGCGCGGCAAGGCGATGAACCGCCTGGAACGTCTCGCGAACCGCCGGACCGCGCCAATCTTTCGGGAGGTATTCCAGCGGCAGGTTCGGGTCCCGGTACGGGAAGCGGCGCCACAGGGTCAGCATGGGGATGTAGTATCGAAAAGCATCCCGGCGCAACTCCGCAGTCGAGTTGGCCAAGGCGGCCTCGGGATCATCCCCGACCAGTCCTGTCCAAAGATCTCCCGCGCCTTCGTAGAGGTCCAGGAATTCGGCAAATTGCTCGTCGATGGCCTTCAGGTCCCACCATTCGGCCACCTTCGGCCGCATGGGGCCCTCAAACAAGTAGTCGCCGCGGAAGAAGTCCACAAACTGAACAAGCCCGCGCGAGGCAAGCCGCTCACGGGCTTGTTCAAGTACTTGGGCCGGTGCGATCCATACCCCGGATGCCACGGACCCAAAACCGAGCCCGGACAGCTCTGATCGCAGTTGGTGCCGGCGGTTCCGCATTGTTTCGGGCACGGAAAACACGGCGAGCACCCAGGATTCCAGCTCGGTGGAGCGATCGGCGGCGAAGATCCTCCGGTCGCCCTCGCGGAAAACATCCAGAACAGTGTCGGATAGTTCGTATTTGGCGACGCCGTCCTGGCGGACACTTTTGAGGACACCCTTGGCCTTCAGCCGCGAGACTGAGGAACGGACTCCCGGTGCGTCGTAGCCGAGGTCGCCCAGCATTGAAATCAGCACCGAGACAGGGAGGGCGTCGCCCGAACTGCGGCCGTAGAGCCCATAGATGGTGACGATCAGCTGCTGGTGGCGTACCGGCGGAGCGGGCATGTCCATCACGGTTCAGAGCCCCGGACGGTTCGGGACCGCTACGCCAGCGGCCTGCCGGATCCGTTCCGGCCACGGCTGGGCTGAAGCCGAGCCCGAGGGCACATGGGCGGTGGTCAGTGTGCCGTGGGCAGCGAGGCCGCCCGGCGAGTTTGGATGGGCGTGGCCGTAGACCTCAAAGGCAAGGGTCATGGATGAGCGGCCGACTTTTTGGATCCGCACGGTCGCTGTCACCCGCTGGCCAAACCACAGCTTCGCAGTGTAATTGACCACTTGCTGCACTCGTGGAGCGCTCGGAAAATACTCCGGAAGCACCAGATTGCGGAAGAGCTCTGCCTCGGCAGCCTCCGCCCAGCGCATGATCGCCGAATTGTGCTGATGGCCCGACGCATCGGTGTCCACCCATTCCACGGTTCTGTCGATGCTTGCCTGCATCCCTGACGGCGGTTCGGTGCCCTCCACGGTTCCCCCTTCGGCGACGTTGTACTGCTCGGGCCGCGTTCAATTGTATACATCAAGTGACGGCCGTTCGGAACTCGATATGCCGAAAGGGGCTGGCTCATTACGGAACCAATCACGGAGGCATCCACATAGCCTCCTGAAACGGTGAGTTAGTCGCTCCCTATTCACATTTGTGGCATCAAAAGTGAAATAGCGTCGGTCCTGGTCGTTCCTAAGGCGTGAATCCCTACTCCGCGAACAAGCCCGCCAGGTCCTCCGCGGTCAGGGCGCCGCCGGCCAGGGCATCGCCTTCCATCACATCCGCGAACAGCTGCGACTTCCTGGTCTTGAGCGCCATGACCTTTTCCTCGATGGTGTCCTTGGCCACCAGCCGGTAGACCATCACGTTCCTCGCTTGCCCGATCCTGTGGGTGCGGTCCACGGCCTGCGCTTCAGAAGCCGGGTTCCACCATGGGTCCAGCAGGAAGACATAATCGGCTTCGGTCAGGTTCAGGCCGAAGCCGCCGGCCTTCAAGGAAATGAGGAACACGGGCGCTGCGCCGTTCTTGAATTCGCTCACGACGTCGGCCCGGTTCCGGGTGCTGCCGTCGAGGTAGCAATACTCGATGTTCTCCGCGTCGAGCCGCTCCCTGACCTTGCCCAGGAATCCCGTGAACTGGCTGAAGATGAGGGCCCTGTGCCCCTCCGCAACGAGGTCCTCCAGCTGTTCGAACAGCACATCGAGCTTGGACGAGCGCACTGCGGAAAGGGACTCGTCCACGAGGGAGACGTCCAGGCTGAGCTGCCGCAGCAGCGTGAGCGATTGGAAAATAGTGAAGCGGTTCTTGTTGACGTCGTCGATGAGGCCAAGGATTTTCTGCCGCTCACGCTGCAGATGCGTCTGGTACACCTTCTGGTGCCGCGGGTTCAGCACCACTTCCAGCACCTGCTCCTGCTTGGGTGGCAGGTCCTTGATGACTTGCTCCTTGGTGCGGCGCATCATCAGGGGGCGGACCCGACGGCGGAGCTTGGCGAGCTGGGCCTTGTCGCCGTTCTTTTCGACAGGCTTTTGGTAGTACTCAGCGAAGCGGCGCGGGCTGGAGAACAGCCCGGGTGCGACGATCGAGGTCAGCGCCCAGAACTCCATGAGGTTGTTTTCAAGCGGCGTTCCCGTGATGGCCAGCTTGAAGGATGCCGGGAGTTTCCGGGCGCACTGGTACGCCTTGGACTGGTGGTTCTTCACGAACTGGGCCTCGTCGAGCATGAGCCCGGCCCATTCCTTGGCAGCGTAGGCCTCGTAGTCGATCCGGAATAGCGCGTAGGAAGTGATGACGACGTCGGTTCCGGCCATGGCTTCCTGCGGATCCGTGCCGCTCTTGGCGAAGGTCTCCCCGACGGTCTTTATGCTCAGGCCGGGCGCGAAGCGTTGGACCTCGGCGGCCCAGTTGCCCACGACGCTGGTAGGCGCGACCACCAAAAAGGGAGCGCTGCCGCC
>FTCF01000223.1_pt1 | contig 16865 bp, 11 predicted proteins | sample 1639631 | NCBI WGS metagenome assembly FTCF01 (sample SAMEA3914864, study PRJEB12502) | metagenome | biome: forest; material: soil | place: USA | collected 2012-03-12 | depth 0.3 m
GCTGGCGGACCTTCCGGCAGGCGCAAAGGTCGGCACCGGATCGCCGCGCCGCGCCGCCCAGCTGCGCGCCGCCCGCCCGGATCTCGACGTCGTGGACATCCGCGGCAACGTGGACACCCGGCTGGGCCGCGTTCCAGGGCTCGCCGGAAACGCGGAAGATTCACCCGGCGACCTCGACGCCGTCGTCCTCGCCGCGGCGGGACTGGAGCGGATCAGCAGGCTCGACGTCGTGACGGAGTTCTTCGAGACCGACGTCATGCTTCCTGCCCCCGGGCAGGGCTCGCTTGCGATCGAGTGCCGCACTATCGACGCTCCCGGACAGGCCGGTGCCGAAGTTTCCCAGGGCGCACTCGCCCAGGCCCTCGCCGCACTGAACGATGAAGACACCCGGCTGGCCGTCACGGCGGAGCGCGCCGTCCTGGCGCGCCTCGAAGCCGGCTGTGCAGCGCCCGTGGGCGCATACGCTTACCGCAAGGGCAGCATGCTGTACCTGGAAGCCGTTGTCTGCGCCGTGGACGGGAGCAAGTCCGTACGCGAAAAGAAGGCCACGGACGGGCTCACTGAGGTGGGCGCCACGCTGCTGGGCATCGAAGTCGCGGAGCTCCTGCTTGCCGCGGGTGCTGCGGACATCACAGATCTTGCAGCCTCCCGATAACCGGAGCCAACAGGAGACCATGGGACGGCACAGCGCAGTGAAGTCGGGGGAGGCCCGGGTCCTTGAAGGCGCCCGGGTTCTTGTGACGCGCAGCCCGGACCGTGCCGCCCCGCTCGTCAGCACCCTGCGCGAAGCCGGCGCGGAGCCGCTCCTGTTGCCCTTGATCGACTTTGAGCGCGCCAGGGACCAGCATTCCCTGGAGGTCGCCCTGGACGCCCTCCGCGCGGGAGCATACGGCTGGTTGGTGGTCAGCAGCATCACCACGGTGCGGGCCCTGAAGGAAAAAGCGGCAGAGCGTCGCTCGGAGTTGAAGGACCTGATTCCGGACTCGGTCAGGATCGCGACGATTGGCCCTTCGAGCCGGCGGGTCCTCGAAGCCGAGGGCATTCCCGTGGACCTCGCGCCGGAAGACATCCAGTCGGCAGCAGGACTCGTTTCCGTCTGGCCGACAGGCCCGGCCAATGTGCTGTTGCCCCAAGCCGACATCGCCGACGCGATGCTGGCGGCGGGGATCGAAGCCAAGGGGGCCGTGGTTCAAGCCGTTACGGCCTACCACACGGTGGACTACCCGGCCGCCCCAGAACGCAGGCTGACTGCTGCCTTGGTGGCGGCGAACGGCTGGAAGACGGGGCCGGGGTCCGGTGCGCGGGAGCTCACCCCGGAAGCCGCCAGGGCCGAACTTTCCAGCGGCCGGCTCCACGCCGTCGTCGCCGCTTCACCCAGTGCGGCACGCCGCATCCACGCCTCGCTGGGGGCGCTGCGGGATTGCCGCTTCATTGCGATCGGGCGCTCGACGGCGGCAGAGGCTGCCGCTCTCGGCATCCAGGTCGCGGCAACCGCCAAGGAACCCACACCCGCCGGCATCGTGGCCGCCCTACGTACCGTATTCGCCACCGAAGGGAACGAAAGTTGAGCTTTCCAAACCACCGGCCCCGCCGGCTTCGCACCACCCCCGCCATGCGCCGGATGACCGCCGAACACCGGCTCGCGCCCGCGGACCTCATTCTGCCCGCCTTTATTCGCGAAGGACTCAGCGAACCGGCCCCGATCAGCTCCATGCCCGGCGTTGTCCAGCACACCACGGACTCGCTCAAGCGCGCCGCTGCCGAGGCCGTGGACCTGGGCGTCAGCGGCATCATGCTGTTCGGTGTGCCCGCCGTCCGCGATGCCCGCGGTACAGCCTCCCTGGACCCGGACGGCGTGCTGAACAAGGCCATCCGCGACGTCCGCGCAGAAGTGGGGGATGACCTGGTGGTCATGGGCGACGTGTGCCTCGACGAATTCACCGACCACGGCCACTGCGGTGTCCTGGACGCCAACGGCTACGTGGACAACGACGCCACCCTCGAAATCTACGCACAGATGGCAGTGGCGCAGGCCGACGCCGGTGCCCACGTCCTGGGGCCGTCCGGGATGATGGATGGCCAGATCGCCGTGATTCGCCAGGCCCTTGAAGAAGCCGGACACCAGAACACTGCGCTCCTGGCCTACGCGGCGAAGTACGCCTCTGCCTTCTACGGCCCGTTCCGCGAGGCCGTAGACTCGCAGCTCAAGGGTGACCGCCGGACGTACCAGATGGATGCCGCAAACCGCCGGGAAGCCATCATCGAAGTGGAACTCGACCTCGAAGAGGGCGCTGACATGGTGATGGTCAAGCCGGCCATGAGCTACCTCGACATCCTCGCCGACGTCGCCGCTATGAGCCCGGTTCCCGTGGCGGCCTACCAAATCTCCGGTGAATACGCCATGATCGAAGCGGCTGCCGCGAACGGCTGGATCGATCGCCGCGGCGCCATCACAGAATCCGTGCTCGGCATCAAGCGGGCCGGCGCCGACATGGTGCTGACGTACTGGGCCTCCGAACTTGCCGGCTGGCTTAAGGAGTCCTGATGACAGATACCGCTTCCACACCCACGGCTCCTGTCGGAGCTACGGAAATCCTCCTCGGACTGAATACTTTCGGTGACGCCGGGGTGGATGCCGACGGAAACCCGAAACCCCATGCCCGGGTATTGCGGGAGCTGCTGGCGGAAGCGGAACTGGCTGACGCCGTCGGGCTCCATGCCTTTGGCGTGGGGGAGCACCACCGCCGCGACTTTGCTGTCTCGGCGCCCGAGGTGTTCCTCGCCGCCGCAGCCGCCCGGACATCGCAGATCAGGCTCGGCTCGGCAGTGACGGTGCTCAGCTCCGACGACCCTATCCGGGTCTTCCAGCGGTTCTCCACCGTTGACGCGCTCTCCAACGGTCGGGCGGAAGTGATGCTGGGCCGCGGCTCCTTCGTGGAATCATTCCCGCTGTTCGGCCTGGACCTGGCAGACTACGAAGTCCTGTTCGAGGAGAAGCTGGAACTCTTCGACAAGGTCCGGGCCCAGAAGCCCGTGCATTGGGAAGGCCGCACCAGGCCGAACGTGAACGGAATGAGCGTTTTTCCGCCGCTGGAACACCACTTGCTGCCGACGTGGATCGGTGTGGGCGGTACCCCTGAGTCGGTGCTGCGCTGCGCCCAATACGGCTACCCGATTATTTTCGCCATCATCGGCGGGGAACCGCGCCGCTTTGCTCCTCTCGTGGAGCTCTACCGCGAGGCAATGGGGAAATACGGGCACCCCATGCAGCAGATCGCCACCCACTCGCCCGGCTATGTCGCCCCCACCGACGAGCAGGCCCGGGAGGAACTGTTCCCGCATTGGCTGGCCCAGCGCAACCGCATCGGCGCCGAGCGCGGCTGGGGACCGGCGAGCAGGGGCGAGTTCGACGCCATGTGCGGACCTGAGGGAGCCCTCTACGTCGGCTCACCGGAAACGGTTGCCCGCAAGATCGTCCTGCTGAAGCAGAACCTCGGCGTTGACCGTTTCGACCTCAAATACAGCAACGGAACCCTGCCCCACGAATCCATGATGCGCTGCATCGAACTCTTCGGCACCGTGGTGGCCCCACTCGTGGCCGAGCAGCTTGCCGGCGCCTGAACGCGCCTGGACCGTCCTTGCCGGCGCCTGAACCTCCCCGAATCCCTGAAAGAATGGACACCATGACTTCACACACCCCTGTCTCCGACCAGTTGTTCGACCGCGCCCGTTCCCTGATGCCCGGTGGCGTCAACTCTCCGGTACGCGCCTTCGGGTCCGTCGGCGGCACCCCGAAGTTCATGGTTTCGGCGCAGGGTCCGTACCTGACCGATGCGGATGGCCGCGAATACGTCGACCTCGTCTGCTCATGGGGCCCGGCGCTGCTGGGTCACGCGCACCCGGCCGTCCTCGACGCCGTCCACGCCGCCGTCGACCGCGGCTTGTCCTTCGGCGCCTCCACGCCCGATGAGGCAAACCTCGCCGCGATCGTCAAGGAACGCGTGTCCGCCGTCGAACGCATCCGCATGGTGTCCACGGGCACCGAGGCCACCATGACTGCGGTACGCCTGGCCCGCGGGTTCACTGGCCGCAACCTGATCGTGAAGTTCGCCGGCTGCTACCACGGCCACCTTGATGGACTGCTCGCCGCGGCCGGCTCGGGCCTTGCCACCATGGCTCTGCCCGGTTCCGCGGGTGTCACCGAGGCTGCCGCCGCTGAGACCCTCGTCCTCCCGTACAACGACCTCGGCGCGGTGGAAGCCGCTTTCGCTGCGCACGGCAACAACATCGCTGCCGTCATCACCGAAGCCGCTCCCGCCAACATGGGCGTGGTCACGCCGAACGAAGGCTTCAACGCTGGACTGTCCCGCATCACCCGCGAACACGGCGCGCTATTGATCCTGGACGAGGTGCTCACCGGCTTCCGCACCGGTTACGCAGGCTACTGGGGCCTCACGGGCCGCCAGGAAGGCTGGACGCCGGACCTGTTGACCTTCGGCAAAGTCATCGGCGGCGGCATGCCGACGGCGGCGCTCGGCGGGCGTGCCGACGTCATGGATTACCTTGCGCCCCTTGGCCCGGTGTACCAGGCAGGAACCTTGTCCGGGAACCCGGTAGCGATGGCCGCCGGCGTCGCCACCCTGACGCTCGCCACCCCGGAGGTCTACAGCTTCGTGGATGCCCGCTCGCTGGAGCTCTCGGCGGCGCTCTCATCGGCGCTGGACACCGCCGGCGTGGACCACTCGATCCAGCGCGCAGGGAACCTCTTCTCCGTGGCCTTCGGCACTTCGGCCCACGGAGTCCACAACTACGCGGACGCCCAGGCCCAAGAGGTCTTCCGCTACGCACCGTTCTTCCATTCCATGCTGGACTCCGGTGTCTACCTGCCGCCGTCGGTCTTTGAGGCATGGTTCCTGTCTGCTGCCCACGACGACGTGGCGATGAACCGGATCTTCGACGCGCTCCCTGCGGCAGCCAAGGCGGCAGCGGAGGCCACCGCGTTGTAGCGGGTCTTTTCCGATGTTTTGCGGCCTGCTCCTTGCCTGCACCGCCGGGCCGGGAGCAGGCTGTGCGCAACGATCGAATCGACAAGGCGATGATTTAACTGCTCAAGCCGTCCAGAATTTCCCTGCTCGTGCTTTTCGCCCTGATGGCCGGGGCATTTGCCGGTATTGCGTACGCCGACGCCCCTGATCGCTGGGTCACGGCCGTCGGAGACCCGCCCCCGGTGCCAGGCACCCCACAGGCCGCCCCGGCCCCTGGGCTTTCCAACTCGCCGTCCGGGCCATCGCCGAGTGCTTCTGCAACCTCAACCCGGCCTGCCGATCCGGCCCCGCCTCCGCACCCGACGCCGGAACAGCGGCTCGCGGGCCTGACCCTGGAACAAAGGGTAGGGCAGTTGTTCATGGTGGCAGCCAAGGCCGACGGAAGCGATTCGGGTGCAGTGGCTGATCTCCTGAACAATCACGTGGGCAACATCTACCTGGCCGGACGCAGCCAGGCAGGCGTTGCGGCAACGGCATCGGTTGTGGAAAAGCTGAGGGCGGCGATTTCGCCGGCGTCAAGCGGAGGGTTGCCTCTGTCCGTCGCGACGGACCAGGAAGGCGGCTCCGTCCAAGTCCTGAGGGGACCTGGATTCCTGCCTATTCCCGCAGCCTTGGACCAGGGCAATTCGGGCCCTGAACAACTACGCGCCGATGCCCGGAACTGGGGTTCCGAACTCTTGAAGGCCGGAGTGAACGTTGACCTGGCGCCCGTACTGGATACGGTTCCCAGCCCTGAATTCGCGCCCTCGAACAAGCCCATCGGGGCGTTCAAGCGTGAATACGGCTTCACCCCGGCTGCGGTGTCCGAGCACGGGAACGCGATGGCGGCCGGACTGCGGGACGCAGGGGTGGCGCCGGTGGTCAAGCACTTTCCGGGGATGGGGCGCGTAAGCCTGAACACTGATGTCAGCGCGAACGTCCACGACACCGAAACCACCCGGACGGATCCGTACCTGATGCCGTTCAAGGCCGCGATCGACGGCGGACTCCGTTGGGTCATGATTTCGAACGCCTACTACGACAAGATCGATCCCGACCATGTGGCGCCGTTTTCATCCGTGATCATGCGCACTATGTTGCGGACCGACGCAGGGTTCACCGGCATCATCGTGTCCGATGACCTGTGCAACGCCGTGCAGCTGTCGCCTTGGAGCATGGGGGACAGGGCAGCGAATTTCGTCGGAGCGGGCGGCACCATGGTTCTGTGCGCAGACACTGCTTCAGTTCCGGCGATGTACGCCCAGGTCCTGCAGCGTGCGCAGACCGATCCTGAATTCCGCAAATCAGTCGATAGCGCGGCCTTGACTGTTCTTCAAGTGAAGGCAGGGAAGTAAAGCGGACGCAAAAAATCCCCGGCCTCCGGACGATTCACCACTGTGGGTGTTTCGTCCGGAAGCCGGGGACTCTCGCTGCCAGGGCCTAGAGCACGTCCGAAAGGAAGCCCTTCAGGCGATCGGTCCGCGGCTCGGTGAAGAGTTGTTCCGGCGATCCGGTCTCCACGACGACGCCTGCGTCCATGAAGGTCACGGTGTCCGACACGTTCCTCGAGAAGCCCATTTCGTGGGTTACCACCACCATGGTCATGCCGCCCTTGGCCAAATCGGTCATGAGGGCGAGCACGCCCTTGACCAGTTCAGGGTCCAGCGCCGATGTTGCCTCGTCGAAGAACATGACCTCGGGCTTCATGGCAAGCGCACGGGCAATGGCCACACGCTGCTGTTGGCCGCCCGAGAGGTTGGCTGGCCGGGCGTCGGCCTTGTGCTTGAGTCCCACGAGGTCCAGTTGGGCCAAGGCATCTTCCCGTGCTTGCTCCTTGGACATGCCACGGAGCTTCCGCAGGGCGAGGGAGACGTTCTCCACAACGGTCTTGTGCGGGAACAGGTTGAACTGCTGGAAAACCATGCCGATCCGCCGGCGCAGTTCATCCGGGTTGTCCTTCAGGACAGAACGGCCATCGAGCAGAATGTCACCCTGCTCGGGTTCGATCAGCCGGTTCATGACCCGCAGGAGCGTGGATTTCCCTGAGCCGGAAGGGCCGATCACGGAAGCCGTGGTGCCCTTCTCGACGTGCAGGTCGATGCCGCGCAGGACATGGTTCGACCCAAAGGACAAATGGATGTTTTTAGCCGTCAGTGTTCCTGAAGCGAACTCGCTCACGCTTGGGCTCCCTTCCCGACGACGGCGGCTGCCTCGTCCGGCTCTTTCTTTTCAGGCCGGCCCGAACGCAGGCGGTTGTCCATCCAGTTCACGAAGTGCGTGAGCGGAATCGTCATGACCAGGTAGAACAGCCCCGCTGCCACATAGGGGGACAGGTTGCCGCTCGTAGACGCCAAGTCCTTGCCGATCTGGAAGACTTCCCGTTCGGAGGCGAGGAGGCCAAGGACGAAGACCAAGGAGGACTCTTTGATCAGCGCAATGAACTGGTTCACGAGTGCAGGCAGGACGCGCCGGATGCCCTGGGGTACGACGACGAGGCGCATGGAAGCGCCGTAGCCGAACCCCAGGGCGCGGGTTGCCTCGAGCTGCCCTTTGTCCACGCTCTGGATACCGGAACGGAAGATCTCGCCGATATAGGCGGCCGACATCAGTGCCAGCGCGGCGACGGCCATCGGGTACGGGCTTGTTGAGCCCGTCAAATGCCGGATGATGGGGCCGAAGCCGAGCCCGATCACGAGGATCGTGAGCACGGCCGGGAGCCCGCGGAGGACATCCGTGTAGACCCTGGCAATCCACCGGGCGACAGGATTCCTGGAGATCCCCATGAGGGCGAGCAACATGCCGAGCAGCGTTCCGATGATGCCCGACGTGACGGCCAGAACGAGCGTGTTCGGCAAGCCGACTGCGAACATCTTGGGGATGACTTCGCCCATCGACTTCCAGTCGAGGAAGGTCTCGGCGAGTTGTTTGAGGATTTCCTGGAGATCCATGGAACGCCTGGTTACTTAGCGGGGATCTGGACGGCCTTGCTGCCCGGCTTCCAGCCCTGCGGGGTCTGCTCGGCCGTGGTCGGGCGGTCCTTGTACCACTCGGCCGTCAGCTTGGTCCAGGTACCGTCCGCGATCACGGCGTCAAGGCCGGAGTTGAGGGCGTCGATCAGGGGCTGGTTGTCCTTGTTCACGGCCCAGGCAGTGAAGTTCTGGGTGTTGACGACCTTTTCGGCGATCTTGGTGTTGTCGCCGTCCTTGACCTGGCCGGTAGCCTGCTGCGACGGGGCGACCCAGGCGTCAACCTGGCCGCTCTTCACGTTGGCGTAAACCGTGTTGTAGTCCGGGAAGCGGACGGGCTCAAGCTTGAGGGTGTTGGTGACGTAGTCGTCCTGTACGGTGCCCTGGACGACGCCGATGCGGACGTCGGACTTGAGGTCCGCGAAGCCCTTGACCTTGGAGTCGGTCTTGGTCACGACAGCCATGTAGCCGAAGTCGTAGCCATTGGTGAAACCGACCGACTCGCGGCGCTTGTCCGTGGTGGAGATCGAGGAGGATCCGACGTCGAACTGCTTGTTCTTGACCTGGGAGAGCAGCGCGGAGAAGTCTGTGGAGGCGAACTCGACCTTGAGGCCCAGCTTGGCTCCAACGGCGCGCAGGAGCTCGTTGTCATAGCCGGTGAACTTGCCCGAGGGATCGATGAAGATGTTCGGCGGGGCGTCCGAGAGGGTGCCGACGCGCAGGGTGCCGTCGGTGATGAGGCCCAGTTTGGACTTGTCGATCTTGTCCACCGGAGTGACGTCCTTGGTGGTGTATTTGTCGAGCGTCTTCTGGTCACTGCCCTGGAGGGCGTCGGTCGGCGAGGCGCTGCCGGTGCTGCCCGCTCCGCCACCGCAGGCGGCCAGGGACACGGCGAGAACTGCAGCCACGGGGACAGCAGAGAACCACTTCAGGGCTTTGATTTTCATCAAGCAAATCACTTTCATCGGGGAACACGCGTTCGTATCGAGACGGGCGGGGAACGCAGCCAAAGCAGGTTTGGGCCGCAATATCAGAACTCGACCCGCCAAACTTAATTATGTCATCCGCCCATTCAGCGATAAATTGACGGCGATAAGACGCGCAGTTCCCGGAAACTCCGAATTAAATTCAGTATCAAACGCGAATTGTCCCTGAAGTGCCGCACCCTAAGGCATGGACGGGGAATTCGTGACTGACGTCCAGCTTGCTTTCAGGCAACAAGGGCTATGTGACGTGCGTCCCATCATGCGGACACTGGAAAAGCGTCCGGTCCGTGGACGGGCGCCTTGAAAGTCCCGACGCTAGAAGTCTCCGCGGCTGGCATCTTCCGGGGGAAGAACCGGCCAATTGCCTTCGATGACGGCTGTTGGTTTGGTCTTGCGCAGGTAACTCTGGAAATCGGCGGCCTGCGCAGCCGCCCAATCCACCTGGAGGTGGTGCAGCTTGGAAGCGGGCATCTGCAGCTTCGGGAATTTGCCGGCCATGGCATCCAGGACGCGAAGGGTGGCGAGGGCGTCTGCGGCGGAGGTGTGGGCGTTATCGAGGTTCACGCCGTACTCCTCGCACAGCGCGGTCAGGGTCCGCTTGCCTTTGCGGTACCGGTCGACCTGCTTATTCATGACGTAGGGGTCAAGCACGGGAAAACGGCTCAGCTGCGGCACGCCGTAACGGGCGGATTCCGCGGCCAGCACCGTGAAGTCATAGCTGGCATTGAACGCAATGACCGGGACGCCGTCGTCGAACAGCTCCTGGAGTGCGGCCGCAACTTCGCGTGTCACTTCCGCTGCCGGACGACCCTCGGCCCTCGCCTTTTCCGTGGTGATGCCGTGGATCTCGCTGGCCTCCAGTGGAATCTCCACTCCAGGATCCGCCAACCATTCGAGCTCCTTGATAATGCCGCCGTCGTCGTCCACTACCGTGACGGAAGCCGTGACGATCCTCGCGGAACGGGAGTTCCGTCCGGTGGTTTCAAGGTCGAACGCGGCGCGGGGGAGGGTGTTCCAGGAGCTCATGCTTCAACGCTACCGGCGCCCTACGACAAGGACCGGACCGACACTCCTTGTGCGCCGATCCGGCAGCCGGGCCGATAGGCTGGTGGCATGCGGATGGAGTTTGTGACGGCGGTGCTTGCCGTCGTGGATCTCATGCCGCCCGGTGTTGCCGTGTCCTACGGGGATGTAGCCGAGCTTCTGGGTTCGGGCGGTCCCCGGCAGATCGGATCGGTCATGAGCCACCACGGGAGCACGGTGGCTTGGTGGCGTGTACTGCGTGCAAGCGGCGAAGCTCCCCCAGGACTTGAATCGGAAGCACTGCACCACTACATGGACGAGGGAACGCCGCTGCACGGCGCCTACGCGGAATACCTGCGGACGGGCGAGGGCCGCTGGCGGGTTGACCTGACCCTGGCCCGGTGGGCTCCGACGGACCGCGACTTCGACAGTATCGACGCGATCTCGGAGCAACTCGAGCGTCAGCTCCATAAATTGTCGGTACCCGATGATGAAATGACCGTGTGAGTCCAACACCGACACCTCAAGCAACAACGCAGGAAGCAACACCGGCACCGCGACAGGAACAGCAGCCACAAGCACCATCGCGGCAGGCGCCCGCCCGCTTGCGCCTGCTTCCCCCGCGCGAGGTCCGCTACGCAGCCCCGGAGTTGTCCGCGGACCAGGCCGTCATCGTCGGCCTCCCGCACGGATCCGGGCCGGTCCTGGTACCGGGGGCGCCGGGCACCGGAAAATCCACCGTACTGGTGGAAACCGCCGTCCGCCGGGTTCAGCGTGACGGCGTGGATCCGGAACGGATCCTGATTCTCGCACCGGGCCGGCATGCCGCGTCGGCGTTGCGGGACACCTTTACAGGGCGGCTGGACCGTAGCTTGAGTACGACGCCGGCGCGCACCTGGGCGTCATACGCTTTCGATCTGATCCGGCGAGCCAAAGCCGAGGGCGTGCTGCCGCTGCAGCGGCCACCCAAGTTGCTCTCGGGGCCGGAACAGGACCTCATCATCAAGGAACTGCTGGAGGGGCACGCCCGGCCGGGCTTCGAACTTCCCTGGCCGCAGGACTTGTCGGCCGCGTTGCCCACCCGGGGTTTCCGCCAGGAGATCCGGCAACTCTTCGACCGGATCATCGAATCCGGCCGCACTGCGGAAGACCTCACGGCGCTTGCCTATGAGTGCGGTAGGCCCGACTGGATTGCTGCCGCGGACCTCTACTCGGAGTACCGCGACGTCCTGGACCTGCGCATGCCGGAAGCCTTTGACCCGGCCGGAATCATTACCGCGGCGCGCCAGATCTTCCAGGACTCGCCCGGGTTCCTGGCGGCGGAGCGCGAGCGGCTGCAGTTGATCCTGGTGGACGACGTCCAAGAGGCAAACCCTGCCGTGTTTGAACTGCTCGCAGACATCGGAGAAGGAAAGGACGTTTTGGTGGCGTCCTCCCCGGACACCGTGGTCCAGGGGTTCCGCGGTGCCCGGCCCGACCTCGTCGCCGAACTGCCGCGGCTTCTTGGAGGCCTTGCGGGCACCGTGCAGGAGCTTCCGCTACGGCACACCCACCGTCACCTCCCCGACGTCGCAAAAGCGTGGACGGGCGTGGCCGCGCGCATCTCGCAGCGTGCGGGAGGCCAATTGGCCCGGCGTCTTGACCCGCTGCCCGCATCGGCGGAGGAGGCGCATTCGGGAACGAGCCAGGCCGCGGGCCGGGTGGAAGCACACGTCCTTCCCTCCACCGTCCACGAATTGCGCTACGTTGCACAACGCATCCTCGAAGCACAGCTGCGCGAGAACCACGAGTTCGGCGACATTGCTGTGATTGTGCGCAACGGCGGGCAATTGGCGCAACTGCAGCGCTACCTGAGCGGTCAGGGAATCCCGGTCCGCGTTCCCGTCGCGGATTCCGCTGTCCGCGACGAAGTGGCAGTCCGTCCCCTGCTCGAGGTGTACGGAGTGGTGCTCGATGCAGCCAAGCTGACGTCTGAGTCCGCCGTCTCTCTTCTCACGTCGAGGATCGGCGGGGCTACAGCCATCGAGCTGCGCCGCCTGCGGCAATCCCTGCGCCGGGAGGAACTGCTGGGCGGTGGCGGACGGTCCAGCGATGTATTGCTGGTTGAAGCGTTGCTCGAGCCGGGGGCGCTGGGTTCCTTGGGTATCGAGGGTAGCTCGGCACGGCGTTTGGCCCGCATGATCGCGGCGGGACGTTCGGCGGCCGCCGGGCCCGGAGCCAACGCTGAAACAGTGCTGTGGGCATTGTGGCAAGCCACCGGTCTGGCTTCGCGCTGGACGGAAATGGCGCTCGACGGCGGCGCGGCCGGCGCCCGCGCGGACCGGGACCTTGACGCCATGATGGCCCTGTTCCACACTGCCGAGCGCTATGTCGACCAGCTCCCGGGCTCCGGTCCCGAACAGTTCCTGGAATATCTGCTCAGCCAGGAACTCCCCATGGACACCCTTGCCGCCAGGGCCCAGTTGGAGGAAGCGGTGGAGCTCATGACGCCGGCCAGCGCTGCCGGGCGGGAATGGGCCGTGGTCATCGTCGCGGGCCTGCAGGAAGGCGTCTGGCCCAACACCAGGCTCCGGGGTGAGCTCCTCGGCAGTACCTTGTTTGCCGATGCCGTGGAGCACGGAGTTCAACACGCCTTGCAGCGCGGACCCCTCAGCAGGCTGAGGGATATCCTCTACGACGAACTGCGGAGCTTCTCCACGGCCGTTTCGCGTGCCCGGGAAGTCCTCATCTGCACGGCGGTTTCTTCCGAAGACGAGCAGCAATCGGCTTTTCTCGACTACGTGGCGCCCCTGGAACCGGGACAGTACCAACGTGAGTACACACCAGTAGGCAGGCCCATGACGCTGCGCGCCTTGGTGGCTGAATTGCGGCAGCGTGTTCAGCCGGACGACGCCGCGCTTGCCCGCCCGGGTGTGGCCGAGGATGCCGCCGAAGCCGCTCGCGTGCTGGCACATCTCGCCAGCGCAGAGCCTGCAGTGCCGGGCGCACATCCGGATTCCTGGTGGGGACTGGCACAACTGAGCAGCGAGGAACCGGTGGTCCCGGCGCAAGGGACCGTGTTCGTTTCTCCTTCGAAGGTGGAAACCGTGCACAAATCGCCGTTGGACTGGTTTGTCCAGGCGGCCGGGGGCGAAGCCGCTACCGACTTTGCCCGCAGCCTGGGCACCTTGGTCCATGCGATTGCCCAGGAGTTGCCCGATGCCTCCGGCGCTGAGTATGTCGCCGAGCTTGTGCGCCGCTGGCCGACACTTGGCATGAAGGACAACTGGGAAGGCCGGCTGGACTTCCAACGGGCAGAGCAGATGGTTCGGAAACTCGCCCAATACGTGCTTGTCATGCGGAGCGAGGGCAGAAGCCTGGCCGGGGTCGAAGTGGACTTCGAGGTTCCCCTTCCGGAGGTGCGCCTGGACCACGTCGGCGAGGATTCCGATGCCGTCCGGAACGCCGTGCTCCGGGGACAAGTGGATCGTCTGGAAATAGACGCAGAGGGCAGGCTGGTGATTGTCGACCTCAAGACGGGCAAACGCCAGCCAGGCAAGGCCGAACTCGCAAGGCACCCACAGCTCGGTGCCTATCAGGCGGCCGTGTTGCACGGGGCATTCCAGGATCTGCCTGTTCCGGGGCTTGTTCCCGGCGGTGCCGTCCTGGCGCAGCTGGGGACCAAGACAAAGACGCCGGCGGTCCAAGTCCAGGAGCCCCTGGACCCGGGAGATAACTGGGCACAGGACCTTGTCAGCGAAGCCGCCGTGCTCATGGCCGGAGCAAGCTTCGAAGCGCGCCATGATCCCTCAAAAGGCAGCCATGGGGGCCACGGTTGCCGACTGCCCGATATCTGCCCGTTGTGCGCCAGGGGAAAGCAGGTCACAGAATGACCGTCCAGACACTCGCCGGAATCGAGGGCGGAGAAGCCGCCGAAGATGCCGCGGTATTGCCGGAACCTCGATTCGCGCCCGGCGAATTGGCCGATATCCTCGGCGAACGCAACCGTCCCACTGAAGAACAATCCGCCATTATTGCCTCACCGTTGACCCCCCGGCTGGTCATCGCAGGCGCCGGATCCGGGAAAACCGCAACCATGGCGGACCGGGTGGTGTGGCTCGTCGCGAACGGATGGGTGCGCCCCGAAGAGGTCCTTGGCGTCACGTTCACCCGCAAAGCGGCAGGGGAGCTCGCCAGCCGTATCCGCGCCAAATTGGCCACCCTGCAGCGCATCGCGTCCTCGGACAACGGGCAATACGGCTTCCCGGACGGGGTTGCAGGTTCCGATGAGCTTGAACCCAAAGTGTCCACCTACCACTCTTACGCCAGCGGGATCGTCTCCGACTACGGCCTGCGGCTGGGTATCGAGCGCGATGTGGTGCTGCTCGGCGGCGCCCAGGCCTGGCAACTTGCGAGCGAGGTTGTCGAAGCGTACGACGGCGACTATGAACACTTCACCGCTGCAAAGTCCACGTTGGTCAACGCCGTGATGCAGTTGGCCGGCGAATGCGCCGAACACTTGCGCGAACCTGCCGAGGTTCAGCGCTGGCTGATGGACCGGGTGTCCGAATTCGCGCAATTGCCCTATATGTCCGCGGCGAAAAAGAACCCAAGCCAAGCTGCCGGCGATCTCGGCGCCATGTTGCGGACCAGGGCCAGCGTCGCGGACATGGTGGGGCGTTACCAAGAGGCCAAGAGGAATCGCGGCGTCCTGGACTTCGGCGATCTCGTTGCGCTCGCCGCGAAGATTGCCCAGGACATACCCTTGGCGGCTGCCACCGAGCGGGCCCGCTACAAGGTCGTGCTGTTGGATGAATTCCAGGACACCTCGCACGCGCAACTCGTCCTGTTCTCCCGCCTGTTCGGGGGCGGACACGCAGTAACGGCGGTGGGGGATCCCAACCAATCCATCTATGGGTTCAGGGGTGCTTCGGCCGGCCAACTATTCCACTTTGTCCAGGAGTTTCCCGTCCGGGTCGAAGACAGTTCCGGAACGGCATCCCTTGCCACCGCACCCACCTCGTACCTGACCACTGCCTGGCGGAACGGGCGCAACATCCTGGCCGCCGCCAACGTCATTTCCGCGCCGCTCAACAAGGCCGCTGCTAGTGGTGGAGCCCCGGGCTCCAGGGCCGAAGAGAGTTCCGTGGCAGTGCCTCCGCTGCAGCCGAGCCCCGCAGCCGTGGACGGCAACGTCGTCCTCGGACGATTTGCCACCGACGAAGACGAAGCCGCCGCGATTGCCCGGGACGTCCGCCGCTACCGGCGCACAGTCTTTGAAACCGCGGCCGACGGTAGGCCGGTTTCCCCCACCATGGCCGTGCTTTGCCGCCGGCGTGCACAGATGGAGTGCTTGCGGCGTGAATTCGAGGTCCAAGGGATCCCCTACGAAATAGTCGGCCTCGGCGGGCTCCTCGACACCCCTGAAGTAGTTGATCTGGTGGCCGCGCTACGGGTCCTCGCCGATCCCGGCCGTTCCGATGCACTGATGCGTTTGCTGGCAGGTGCCCGGTGGAGGATCGGAACTGCAGATCTGATGGCCTTCCGCGACTGGTCCCAGTTCCTTGCCCGGCGGCGATCCCACGGCGGTGCGGGAGATAGCGGCGCGGGAGACGATCCGTCAAGTGCCGACGAAAGCGCGATGGACACCGTCGTGGAGAGCGACATCACCGATGCGGCCAGCCTTGTGGAAGCGCTGGACTTCCTGCCACGGCCGGGGTGGACGTCCGGCCACGGGCGCTCCCTCAGCACGACGGCCCTGGACCGTCTCGGCCGGCTGTCGGCCGAGCTTCGGAACCTGCGGGGGTTCATCGGAGACGATCTGACCACGCTGATCGGCGAGGTGGAACGTGCCATGCTGCTGGACATCGAGGTCGCTGCCAAGCCCGGGACGAGCATCCACCAGGCCCGCCGGAACCTGGACGCATTCCACGATGCCGCGGCGGGTTTCCTGCAGACTTCGCAGCGCGTGGATCTACTGGCTTTCCTGGGATGGCTTGAAGCAGCCGCATCGGAGGAAGGCGGACTGGACATGGCGGACGCCGAGGTGAACCACGAGGCCGTGCAATTACTGACAGTCCACGCCTCCAAAGGCTTGGAATGGGACGTTGTCTTTGTTCCCGGTCTCAACGCCGGGGCCTTCCCGAGCAACCGGGACTCGCGGTGGAGCAGCGGCACCGCGGCCCTGCCCTGGCCCCTGCGCGGCGACCGCGCTGATCTCCCTCAATGGGATCTGGACCAGCCGGACCAAAAGGGCTGGCTGGATGCCGAAAAGGACTTCAAATCCGAAGTCCAGCACCACGGCGAGGCTGAAGAGCGGCGACTCGCCTACGTTGCCTATACCCGCGCAAAGTTCGTCCTGTGGGCATCGAGCGCCGCATGGAATGGTTCGCGGGCGGGCATTGCCGAGACGTCGCCTTTCCTTGCTGAGCTGGCAGGCCTTGCCGGCGAGGCAGGCAACGGTGCCGGCGGGGCATCGGCCGCCGTCATTCATCCTCAGTCCCTCAGCGAAGACGCGCTGCCCACCGAGAGCCCCCTGACCGTCGGCACGGAGGTGGCTACCTTCCCCTATGATCCGCTCGAAGGTCCCAGCGACCCTCGTACGGGGGAAGGGCTCCGCTTGGTACCGGGGCGGCGGGCCGCCATGGAGGCGGCAGCAACCCGGGTCAGGGACGCCATCGAGGCACTGCGGACGGATTCGCCGCTCGTCATCGATGGTGCGCTGACCCCCCTCCGCGGGGCGGCAGCCGGCTGGGCCGCCGAAGCGGAGCTGTTATTGGAACGGCAGCTGCGGCGGAAACCCGTCCAGGACGTCCATTTGCCCGGACACATCTCGGCATCGATGTTCGTCGACCTGGGAGACGACCCCACGGCGGTCCTGGCCCAGC
>FTCF01000472.1_pt1 | contig 16672 bp, 14 predicted proteins | sample 1639631 | NCBI WGS metagenome assembly FTCF01 (sample SAMEA3914864, study PRJEB12502) | metagenome | biome: forest; material: soil | place: USA | collected 2012-03-12 | depth 0.3 m
CCGCGTTCCGGGGTTTGAAGACCAACCCCAGGACGGCTGCCAGCGCGAGCGCGGAGAGGACGGTGGCCGACCAGAACCCGGCCCGCCCGCCCGTCAGGAAGTCGCCGGGGATAGCGAAGGCCGCGTAAATCGAAGCCACGATCGCCAGCCCGACCGCGCCGCCCAGTTGCTGCATTGTCTGGAAAAGCCCGGAGGCGGACCCGGCATGTTCGGGTTCGACGTTGCGTAGCGCGAGCGTCGTGAGCGGCATGAACGTCATGCCGGCGGAGATTCCAGTGCCCAGAAGTGCAAGCAGAACGAGGGCGAACGGGGTGTCCGTGTTCAGTTGCGTCAGCGGCAAGAAGGCGACGACGCGAAGGGCGGTGCCGAAGATGACCAGCCGGACGGCCCCGAAGCGCTCGAGTAGCCGCGGGACGATCCGCGACATTGCGAAGATGCTCAGCGGCATCGGCAGGAACGCCAGCCCGGTCACCATCGGCGTGAGGTGCAGATCGTCTTCGAGGTACTGGACCATGAGGAAGAACATCGCCAGCATCCCGCCATAGGTGGCCGCCATCGCGGCCAGCGCAGCCACGCGGCTCGGGCTGCGCAGCAGTTGCGGACGGAGCAGCGGGTGGGCCACCCTCCGTTCGGTGACGGCGAGAACTGCGATCAGTGCTGCCCCGGCAGCCAAGCCGCCGATCGTGCGCGGGCTGGACCAGCCGACGTCGCCCGCTTGAATGAGACCCCACACGATCGCGACGGCGCCGCCCGTCGCGGTGACCGCTCCGAGGATGTCGAAGCGGCCGGGGCGCCGGGGAGTTTCCGCGACGAGGCGCGGCACCGCAATGAGGACCACGACGCCGATCGGTACGTTGATGAAGAGGGTCCACCGCCAGCTGGTGGTGTCGGTGAGCAGTCCGCCGAGGATGAGTCCGAGCGCGCCGCCCATTGAGGCAATGGCGGAGAACAGGGCGAGCGCCTGGTTCCGCGCGCCGTCGTCCTTTGCGCTGGTGGTGATCAGCGCGAGCACGCTCGGGGCGGCGAATGCCGCGCCGAGGCCCTGGAGTGCGCGTGCGATGACGAGGAGGAGGGGCGACGTGGCCAGGCCGCCAAGCAGTGAGAAGAGCGTGAAGGCTGCGACGCCCACCAGGAAGGTGCGACGACGGCCGAGGACGTCACCGATCCGTCCGCCGAGCAGCAGGAGGCCGCCGAAGGCGACGGCGTAGCCGTTCAGGACCCAGCTGAGCTCGGCCCGGTCGAAGTGGAGGTCGGTGGCGATGTGGGGGAGCGCGACGTTCACGACGGTCGCGTCAAGGACAAGCATGAGTTGGGCGAGCATGACCAGCCAGAGGCCAATGCTGCCGGCGCGGCCGCGCGGATTTCCGCTTGTCCGGGTGATCCGGGCTGGTGCGCGTGTGGCGATTGTGGGTGTCATGGGAGGTGTCCTGTTCTAGCCGAAGGGGCTGACGTACACTAAGAGGAGAGTTGCTCCGCTTAGAACTATACGGAGACCCTCTCCGTTTTGCAATGATGTATCGAAAGGTGTTTCTGTGCGCGCTGACGCTCAACGCAACCGCGACCGGATCGTGGAGGTTGCACGTGCGATCTTCCGTGCCAAAGGCTTCGAGGCTGTTTCGATGGACGAAGTTGCCAAAGGGGCCGAGGTGGGACCCGGCACTCTCTACCGGCATTTCCCGACCAAAGAGTCGCTGTACGACGCGGTCCTCGAGGCGTGGGCTGAGAAGGTCAACGCCGCAGTCAGCCAGGCACTTACCCTCGACGCCCCTGCGCGGGAGCGGTTGTTGAGTTGGCTGACCGACTACGCGTCGATGCTGACAGAACACAAGGGTGCCGCCGCACGGATTACCGCCGCGCTCGGCGACCCCGGTTCCCCCTTTGCAGCAAAGTGCCAGACCTACCTGGGGGCCAATCAGCGCGTGATCGAAGCGTTGGACTCGGCTTTGCGCCCTGGAGTCGATGCAATGCAGATCAGCCGGCTCGTCGGCGGCGTGGCCGTGGTTGTGGATAGCAGCGAACTTCCCTCCGACGCAGCAGCATCGATGCTCGCGGTAGTCGCTGACGGACTTATCGCTTCCTGACGCGGTTCAGAGGACCGCGCGACGGCGGTCCCCGACCCTCCCGACGCTCCCGACCCTCCCGACCCTCCTGACGCTCTGCACGCGTGGAGCGCTTCGCGGTTTGGGCGACGCTCGCTCACTTATGGAGCGTTTTTCGCGCTCGCTCGCTCACTTATACGAGCTGACCGTCGGCCTCTCGGAGCAGACTCCTTCCAGATCCGGCCATGAGGCGGGACACTATCGGGACCGGCGCGGCCTGAGTACTCCAGCATCCGAGCTGTACTCCAAGTGCACAACGCCACTTACTCGCAAAGTCGTTAACCAAGTCCAGTAGGGATCACTCAAGGCTGCCCAGAAGCCCGTCCGTAGGATCCGTAGTGAGCCGAAGATGGCTCACTGCCATTGCTTTTGGGATGCAATGTGCGGCAGTACCAACCCCGGCAGGGCCCTGAACCATGCCAAGGACGCACATCATGAAAACTGGAAAAATCATGGCCGTCGCTTGCCTTTTGCTTGCTTCGACAGCCACACCATTATCGGCCGCGAATGCCGCACCCATGGAGGCTCCGGGCATTGTCTTGGGCAGCGATATTTCCTGGCCCCAATGTGGTGGCGGACTTCCTTCCGGCCAGGCGTTCGGGATCGTCGGCGTGAACGGCGGCCGTCCGGGCACCGCGAATCCCTGTTTCGCCGAGCAGCTGGGCTGGGCCAGCGGCTCGGCGGGCGGGACAAGCCAACCCGCGGCCGCCGTGTACGTGAATACCGCCAATCCCGCAGGGTATGGCGGGTGGTGGCCCGGATCCGATGCGGAGGTGGGCCTGCGCGCTCCCAACCCGTATGGGAGCTGCGACGGGTCGGCTTCGGCGGCCTGCGCCTACCTCTACGGTTACGGAATGGCCTTCGACGCCGTCACCCGGTACGGCGTGCCCGATCCCGCCAAGCGCCTGTGGTGGCTGGATGTGGAGACTGGGAATGCGTGGTCTTGGGACACCGTGGCAAACGCCGCCGATATTGAAGGCATGGCCGCGTTTCTCCAAAGCATCGGCGCGGCGGTGGGCATCTACTCCACCTCGTACCAGTTCGGACTCATTGCCGGTCGGCTTCATCCCGACAGCAATCTGAACGGGCTTAAGAGCTGGCTAGCCGGAGCAACGTCACCGGAGACCGCAGCGGAACTCTGCTCGGCCCCGCCGCTGACAGCAGGCGGTGTGGTTGTACTCACCCAATTCACCACGGACTTCGACTACAACTACTCCTGCCTTCCGCCCGCACCGCCGCCACCACCACCGGCACCTGCTCCGGTAGTGGCCCCGCCGAAACCCCCGGTCCCGACGCTGACAGAAGATGTCGGCGGGAAGCGGAAGGCGGTGCAGTCGATACCGCAGAACTGACGGGTCCCGTTGACTGGGACTTGTGAGGTTCTGTAGCGCAGCATCGCGGCAGGATTTCCCCAAGATTGACCTAGTTTGCACCGTCGGCGGCGGTAGCTAAGTAGCTTCGATCCGGGGGACGAACGACGGGGCCGTTAAACGCGGTAGACGGGCGACTCCCGAAATTGCTATTCACAGCGACAAAGCCGTCGAAAGGTCTCAAAATGTCCCAGCCGAACTATAACCAGCCTTATCAGTACCCGAACTACCCGAACGTCCAGCAGAACAACTCCCTCGAGCACTTCCACGGGAGCAAATTCAAGGAAAAGTCGACAATCTTTGGCGTCATCGGGTTCTTTTTCCTGGGCATTGTCTTCGGCCCTCTGGCGATCGCCAATGCAAAGAAGGCTGAAGCTCTGCACCATTCGGCGACCTTGGGGAAGGTCCTTGGGTGGTTCGACACGATCACTTCCGCATTGGGGCTTCTAGTCTTCCTTCTCATTGTCCTTCCGGCGGCGTTTGGCGGGGGCCATTAACGCGGCGGCTCTGACGGCTCCCAGCCGAGCTTCGTGACGCGTCGTTTCGTGACCTCAGGCAACGATGGACCAGACTTAGGGACGTGACCAACAAATCCCGCCCCGGCCTAGCGATCGCTGCACTTAGTCTCGGGACGGCGCTGAATCCGCTGAACTCATCGATGATCGCGGTCGCGCTCGTGGTTCTGCGCCAGGACTTTGCGCTCGACGTCGCCACGGTCACCTGGGTGATCACGTCCTTCTATCTCGCCTCGGCCGCCGGCCAGCCGCTCATGGGCCGGCTCGCGGACCGGTTCGGTCCACGGAGGTTGTTCACCTTCGGCATGGCGGTAGTCGCCATTTCCTGCCTTTTGGCGCCGTTCTCGCCGAACTTCGCACTGGTCTGCGTGGCGCGCGCGCTCATGGCGGTGGGGACCGCGACGGCGTACCCGTGCGCCGTCGTCATGGTCTCGACGCTCAGCCGGCAGGCGAACATCAGCTCCACCCGCCCCCTGGGGCGGATCCAGATGGCGAACACCTCGGCCGCTGCGGTGGGGCCCGTCGTCGGCGGCCTTCTAGTGAGCCTGGTCGGCTGGCAGGCGCTGTTCGCGATCAACGTGCCGATCTCGCTCCTGGCCCTGATCGTGGTGCAGCGGGTGGCACCGCCCGACGTCGGACGCGAAAGCGGCAAGCTGTCGGCCCTCCTCCGCGATTCCGACATTCCGGGCATCCTGGCATTCATCGCATCCCTGACGCTGGCGATGATGGCGCTGCTCAACGTGATGCCGGCATACCGTTGGTGGTTCATCGCCGTCGCGGTTGTCCTGGCGGGGTTGTTCGCATGGCGCGAGTTCCGGTTCAGCCCGCCGTTCCTGGATTTGCGGCTGCTCGGCCGGAACCGGCCGCTGTTGCTGTTGTACTTGGGTTTCGCGGTGTTCAGCGCGGTCTATTATTTTGCGTTCTTCGGGCTTCCGCAGTTGCTGCAGCAGGCGGGAAAGTACGACGCCGGCGTGGTCGGCCTGCTGATGCTGCCCCTTGCTGCCATGTCGGTTTTCATGACGCCGGTGACCGTGCGGTTCATTGAGCGGTTCGGCGTACGGTCCGTGATGATCGCCGGCGTCGTGCTTTTGGCGCTGGCTTCCGGTGCGCTCGGGGTGCTGACGCTGTCCTTCTGGCCCCCGCTGGTGCTCATACTCACGGCGTTGATGGGTATTCCGTATGGCGTGGTCAGCACGGCGTCGAACCAAGGTTTGTATGTGTCCGCACGGCCTGAGGACAGGGGAGTGGCCGCCGGTATTTTTCAGACGTGCAGATACCTAGGGGCCATCACGGCGACAGTTCTCATTGGTGTGCTGTACGGGCCCGGAGTCAACCAGACGAACTGGGGGCTCATGGTGTTGGTGATGCTGGGGCTGAGCGCGGTGGTGTTCCTGTTGGCCCTGGCTTGGCGGAAGCCGGGGGCCGTGGGATAGGTCCAATCGCGCGGCTCGGAAACCCCGCTGCGGGTCGACAAACCCCTATACCTACTCCGACGCACCTCAACCACTCATTTTCAGTGCGATGCCCACTCAATTTCTGTGCAATGCACACTCAGTGATCATTTTCCACCGTAGCGTTGGATAGATTGTCAGGCTAAGGGCTCTGGGGCGCTCTCCTCAGATTTGGAGGCCACTAGGCTCACATTCAAAGCCGGGGTGTCTGCCTTAGGAGTTGGGAAGTGTTCGAAGAGGAAGTCCGACGGGCACTTGACTACGTGGCTCGAGGTGTCAGTGTTCGGATCGTCGGCGGCCCCGGAAGCGGAAAGTCAACGGTCCTGCAGTCGATCGCTGCTGGCCTCGAAAAGGCCGGGTTCACGGTCTACAGCCTCTCGGGTTCGCGGCTCCTGAATGAGACGCCGTTCGCAGGGATTGGCGCACTCGGACTGGAAGGGCGCGGACAAGAGGATGGGCCGCTGGGAGTCGCGAACGTGCTCGCCGAACAGTTGGCGCAGCGAGGCGCCCGGGTAATTGTCGTTGACGATATCGATGAGCTCGACAGGGAATCAGCTGCAGTCATTGACATTGTTCAGGGCCGGACCCAACGGCCGCTGGTGGTGACGATGGACGATCCCCCACTGTACTCAGGGGGCTCTGTGTTCACGCCTGCCCGGTGGCCGGAGATAACGATACGACTCAGTCCACTTCACTACGATCAAGTCAATAAACTCCTGGCCCAGACGCTCGGGTCGCCGCCGGATGTGGATTTGACCACTGCCGTGCTCATGAAATCCGGAGGCAACCCGCAACTCGCGGTCAGAATCGCCCAAAGCGCGGAGCTGAGCAAGCAGCTTGTCCTCCATGACGGACAGTGGAGCATGAGTGGGCATACACTCTGGAACGAATACATCCAGAGCACCGTCCAGGCACTCCTTCACGGACTGAGCGCCGATGAATGGAAGGGACTGCACACCCTGTCTGCGGTGGGAGCCCGGCCACTGGAGTCCCTAAGGCAAATAGTTGAGGCAGGCATCCTGGACAGGCTCGAAATGCGCGGGCTGGTTGCGCTCACCGAAGACAGCTCTGGAGCCATGTGGGTTAGCGTCAGTCCCCACATTGTTGTCGACCACTTCCGTGACCCTCAGGTGCGGTCCTCCCTCAGGGTGCTGGCGGATCGGATGAGCCGGGAGATCGATTCCCATGACCGGCCCATAAAGAGTTCCTCACCTGAGCTTCTGGCCGAACTGATCAGAGACCTGCGGAGTGAAGCCCGCGGCGGCACAGCTGCGACGCAGCACTTCCAAGAACAGCTCCGGGAACTGGAGGAATCACAATTCAGCGTCTGGGAGTCCGAAAAGACCATGTCCAACGCAGCAGCGTTCCTTAAGTTCTACTGGGGCGGTCCGATCGATCCCTCACGCATCGAACAAGTCTTCAGCGAAACTGAGGCGGTAGGAGCTGATTCTGGCGATCACTTCTTCTTCGCGATGACCCGGGCGCTGTGGGCCATCGTCAGCGGCAGGGAAGCATCTATCGCGACGGACATACTCCAGGCGATCGGCCAAGCCCACCCCGATTGGAAGGCAGAAGCCCAAGCGTTCGCGCTCTACCTCGAGGCGTCCTTTGACCGAATGCCTATGAACCTCGACGAAGCCCTGGACAGGCTCCGCAGCCGCCACCCCGAGAGCGGCGTTTTGCCAGTCATCCGGGGCATCCTGGAGCTCTACCGCTTCGACGCCCAGGCTGCCCTCCGGGCCCTTGATTCAGCAGACGGCTTCGACCTTGCCGCAGGCATGGAACCCTTCGTCCGCGGACTCGCGCTCCATATTGCCGGCCACGGCGAAGAAGCAGTGATCTTCTCCCTCAGCCAACGTGCCGCGGCGCGGCGCCGCCTTGACCAGTTCGGCTTCGTCGCAAGCAGCTACGTTGCGGTACTGGCCATGACACAACAAGGACTCAGCAAGGAAGCTGACTGTGTAATGACTGGCGTCTTCGCGCTCGGCCGGCCCGGCTTCCTCGTGAGCTTCCTCCATGACGCGATGCTCAGAATCGCCGGCCTTCGCACCTTGGCCGGCAACGGCAAGAATGCCGCCTCCCTAGGGATACAGGCACGCAAAAACGTCGCCGACATCGGCCCCCTGCCTGGAACCGGGAAAGCAGTCTATGAGCTCGTGACCCGGAAATACGCCGACCCATCCGACTTTGACGAAAAGGCTGCGGACCTTCTGGAACAACAACTGGACCGCGGTTACATCACCGAAGCCGTGTATGCCTCATTGTTCATGCTGTCCCTTTACCCCGGACACAAAATCCTGGAGACCACCCAACGGCTATTGCAGGAAAACGGCGTGAGCACCCATGCCCAGTTCCTCGCCATCGCCGGTGCCATTCGTGACCGCGACCACCAACGGCTAAAAATCCTATTGGACCAATACGAAGCCGACTCCGACCTTCCCGCGATCACCAGGCTCCTGGAAGGCGTGGTGAAGGGTCACCTCCTCAAACGCCATCGGGGGTTGGCCAAGACTTTTCATCAGATCATCTCAACTTTCGAAGACCGCTTCCCGCCAGAAGGGGCACAACTGACCCTCGACACGGGAGGGCATGCCCAGGGTCTGACTCCTCGGGAGAGGGAAATCGCCATCCTGGCGGGCAGCCAACGCACCCCCGAAATCGCTGCCCTCCTGGGGATCAGCCCCCGGACCGTAGAAAACCACATCTCCAGAGCCCTTGCCAAGACCGGAACCACCACGCGGCAGTCCCTTTATGAGCACGCTCGAAACTCCCAAACAGATGGCGGATAACGGGACGCCTGGCACAGTGAGTCCACGCCCTGCCTGAGTTGGGGCGTGACGCACTCCCTATCTACCAGTGTCAAGCGTTTCGCCTTTAATGAGTGGTGAATACTCGAAATTGAGTATATAAGGATCTCAAACTGAGTGATGCCAAAGCCGGAATTGAGTAGTATCGAAGCCTGCACGGATGCATCGATAAATTCTAGTTTTTGACCTTTAAATTGAAGTCTTCCGACCTGTTATTAAAATATCTTGACTAATTTATCTTTCCTAAATACTTTCGTTGTGAAGCATCTGCTTCGCCGGGCGCTCTCCCCACCATCACTCGCAGGAGGACATTGTGAATTCGAAGTCAAGAACCTTAGGGAGGGTCGGTGCAGTTGGCGCTGCCACCATGCTGGGCACCATTGCGGACCAGGGAACGCCTATCTGCAGATTGACCAGGTCGTCGGCAACTACTTTCAGTGCGTAGGACCAGGCAACACCATCCTCCGGCCTCCTGGAGACTATGGCATTTGGGAGATTACAAATGCCTTCTACTTGCGACGCTGCTAACCATCAGTAAGGCAACCAGCATTAATGGGCGTGGTCGGCGCCTCCGGGAGGTGCCGGCTACGCAATCTTCCGTAAAGCACCTGAACGGATTGGCAGAATGCTAACTAAGTCCTACCGGAAACGTCCTTTCACGTTAGCCGAAACTTTGAGCGGCGTTGTTCGGATTTGGCCAATAATGACAATTGTCCCGGTGCTGGGGATCATCTTTGCCAGCCTGTATCTGCTCAATCTCGGCGTCTACCCTCCGGTGGACTTCCTGGTTTACCGGTACGCTTCGGTAGCGTCTTGGCTCGGGGAAGATATTTATGCCCGCAACGTTCTTGGGGAACTTCTGCCGTCTGAGGGTTTGCCTTTCGTCTACACGCCGTTCGCAGTTGCGCTCCTATCGGTCACGAGTTTGTTTTCTACCCAGGTGTCCTTCATGCTGTGGACCGCGGGCTGCGTAGCAATTTTGGCGTTCATCATTGGTGTTTGCCTGCCGCAGTCTTTGCCTAGGCGCCGGACGATATGGCTCGCGCTTCTTTTGCTGGGCTGTTGTACCACGGTCGTCGCCCAGCACTTGGTGTGGGGTCAGATCAACTTGTTCCTCGCTGGACTCTGTCTCGCGGATTTCTGTCGCCACACCAATGGCAGGTGGTCCCGGTTCGTTCCGAAAGGGGTATTGATCGGGGTCGCTGCCGGTATCAAGCTGACCCCGGCCATCTTCATTCCATATCTCTTGATGACAAGACAATGGCATATGGCGGTCTCCGCCATTGTCGGTTTCGCCGGGACGGTCATTATTGGGGGGATCATGTTTCCCGCCATGTCAGTCACCTATTGGTTCTCACACGTGTGGCAGCTCAGCTCGAAGGTTGATCTCGGCACCCAGTTCGCCAGCGCGGGCAACAACTCCATACAGGGGGCGGCCGGAGCGATTGGCCATTGGGCGGTCTCGCCTTCCAAGGTCATCGTTATCGTTGTGGCCGTTCTCGGCTTGTTGGCTGCTGCGGAGATCTTCCGTGCGGGACAGACGCTGGCGGCGGTTCTGACTGTCGGAATGACTGCCAATCTTGTCTCACCTGTGAGTTGGGTGCATCACTGGGTACACCTGATCCCGGCCCTTATCGTGCTCTGGTTCCTGGGACGGACGCGCACGCGGATCTTCGTAGCCGCTGCCGCGCTCGTTCTGCTGATCCATGGAACGGATTTGGGTGAACACATGCTGCAGAACGGCCCTATCATGCTCGCACCCCTAGGCATACTCCTTCGAGAGTCGTTGCTGCTTATTTCAATCGCAACTATAGGGACGTTCTTCGCGTTAAGGAGCCGCACCTCGCCTCTCGCGGCAGCCGAACTTCGCTTGGAAGGACGCCCAGTCAGGATCTAGAAATGCCGCCCTCCCTCGATACCGGGGCCGGGCAATTCCGCTGAAAGGTCAGTACATCCTATGGCTAGAAATAGTGCACCAAGCAGACGCCAGTTGTTACTTCCTGTCCAAGACGGAAGTTTGGTCGAAGCGCGCGGTCGGCTGTTCACGGGGGCCGACGGACATGCTTATGCACGGCCGAGAATGCACCCCGATGAGCCGCGTATTGCTTTGCCCGAGCAGGCTCAAATGGACACAACACCATTCGGAATCAGGGTCATGGGCTTTGAGGCTGGTGCACCGGGTTCCTGGCACACAATTCGTGGCACTTTAAGAGGGATGAGCATCGAAGTTGACGCTGTACTCGATGCCCCTGCGGAATGGCTCGACTCGTGGGAGGAGGCGGACCCAAGATACGCGGAGTCGAAGCTCGATGAGCCGTCGGAGTGGTTTCTTAGTCCCGACCGCAAGGCGCTTCTGGAAGGAATCTTTGCCAGCTTTGAAGAGCACAAGGACTTCTATCCCCATATTTCGTCCGGGCTCAACGGCACTTACGAAGGTACCTTCCGCGTCAGCCTGTACATGCTGGCGATCAACGAAGGTTTCGCATCGTGGGCAGGCAGCTACAGTTCCGACGATCTCATTGTTCGATCGTTCGTGAGGGCGCTGTAGCTTTGGGGGTTGCTGTGCGTTGGAGAAGCACTGCCGGCGTGGTCTCTGCGATGCTCCTCATCCCGGGAGCCGCATTGACTGCCTGCGACGGAAACGTCCACCATCCCGTCGGCCCGGTAAGAGTTACCGATCCGGTCCAGATTACCGAAGCGGCGCCGCAAGACGGGGCGCTGGCGTCAGCTGCAAGCTTCATTACCAAAGAGTTAAGCGGCGACCCCGACTTCGGGTCAGTCGCCCTTGAACAGGGGAAGCTGGTCATTATGTGGCACGGGCCCGAGAGCGACCGGATCTCACGCTTGCGCGACCAACTCCCGGGCGTTGACATCTCGATCCGTTCGGCAGCGTGCGTTCGGGGAACTGTCATGGACCGGGCGGGAACCCTTTTGACAGAAGATGCAAGAGTCCGGGGCGTTGAGATGTCCAAGGACGGATCCCATGTGGTGGTCACGGTTTCAGAGGGCGCAGACAACAGTGCCTTGGCCGCTGCCTACGAAGCGCAGCTCGGTTGCCCGGTCCGCCTCGAAACGGGGGGCGTGGTCCCGGCCACGGGGAAATGACGACCGGGGAACTCCCGGCCCTGACCTGCGGCTTTATCGGGCAGCCGGACGCCTTGAAGTGCTTCTCCGGCGCGCTCATCCTTTGGGTTTGCAGAGCTTGTTGACACCCTCATGGGGCGGGAATATTCTCGGCCTTACGGGGTTCGTGGTCTCGATTTGAGTGTTTTCGGCGCTGCCTCTGGGGGAGCTCCGCTAGTCGAATGAGCTAGCGAGGAGAGTCCTCAATGTCTTGGGAAATGTCCGGAAAATATGTTGCCAATTGCAGTTGTGCCTTGATCTGTCCGTGTCCGGTGGACGGCAGGCCCAACAGTGCGAACGGCGAGTGCCGCGGTGTGGCCGTGTTCCATGTTGCGGACGGGAAGCTCGATGATACCGACCTTTCCGGTGTCGACTTCGCCTTCGTCAACTTCTTCCCGTCAAACCTCACAGCGGGCGGTTGGAAGATCGGCGTCGTCGTCGATGAAGGCGCCTCGGACGGCCAGACGACCGCCCTTGAAAGCATCCTGCACGGCGAGGTCGGCGGACCGTTCGGGGACCTAGCGGCCCTGTACGGCGAATGGTTGGGTGTTCAGAGGGCACGGGTCACGTTCTCGGATGGCGATAACCCGTCCGGCGCGGTGGGAGACAGTGTGAGCTACACGCTGGAAACGCTGCCCGGACCCGGTGGCGGCGTCACAACTGTCAAGAACGCGATGTACGCCTTCGCGGCTGACTACATGATCGGGAAAGCCCCGGGGCACTCGGATCTCTTCGGTCTGGAATTCGACGGGATCTATGGGGAAAGCGGGGAGTTCGCCTACGCAAGCGAAATGGCTGAAGGCGCCCCCAAGGGCAGGGCATGACTGCCGGGCACCTGCCTCGTAGAAAGTTGATTCGTGGAAGTGTGGCCGGCGGTACGCCGCCCGCCACAGCTTTCAGGATGGACGTGCGCGAGGCCGGCTTGGTCGCAGTTCTGCTCGTCCTCGCGGCAGTCAGCTGGATCGTTTCTGCCGCACAAACGTCCGGGATGGACATGGGGCGTTGGACGGATCCCGGGCCGCTCGGTTTCTTCCTCACCACCTGGGTGGTGATGCTTGCGGCGATGATGTTTCCGTCGGTGGCGCCCATGGTTGTCGCTTACGCCCGGATCACCCACCACCGCCGGGAGACCGGCCGCTACGCTCCGTCGGGTTCCACGGCCGTATTCGTTGCGGGCTACCTGATCTCGTGGACGATCTTCGGCCTCGCTGCCTATGCGGTCTACGCAATAGTCGCATCCCTCATCCCCGGCTTGTTTGCCTCCGATCCGGGTGGTCGCTACCTGGCAGCTGGAGTGATCTTTGTCGCGGCCGTCTACCAACTCACGCCGGCTAAGAACGTCTCCCTGATGAAGTGCCGGACGCCCATGGACTTCATTCTGCGCCGCATCCACTACGGGACCTTTGGTGCGCTGCGTCTTGGACTCGAGCACGGCGCATGGTGCGTTGCTTGCTGCTGGGCGCTGATGGTGGCGCTCTTCGCGCTCGGCGTGATGAGCGTCGGCTGGATGGCTGTGGTGGGGGCGTTCATTGCCTTGGAGAAGATGCTCCCGTGGAGGCGGCTCGCTAACCGATCGGTCGCCGTCGCGCTCGCCGTGATCGCCTTGGCGATCGCCTTTACGCCCGCGATGGCACCGGGAGTCGGGATGTAAGTGCGGGAAAAAATGGGACGGTCTCATTCATTAAGGAGTCGGAAATGACTGATGGCACTGGACTGATCGGGCGTTTTTACAAAGAGATCATTGAGGGTGGAAATCTCGATCTGATTGATGAGCTGGCGACGGACAACCTGGTCGACCACGAAGAGGCTCTCCCCGGGCAACCGCCTGGGAAGGAAGGCGTTCGGTTCTTCGTCTCCGCCATCCGGACGGCGTTCCCGGACATCAAGGTCAAGACGATTGAGCCGTGGCTGACTGACGGAAACTTGGAGGCGTGCCACGTGGTTATGACGGGTACGCACCGCGGAGACATGGCGGGCGTTCCGGCGTCGGGCAACAGCGTCGAATTCGGCGGGACCGACATCATCCGCGTCGAGGACGGCAAGGTTGCTGAGCACTGGGGATCAACTGACACCCTTAGCCTCATGCAGCAGATCGGTGCGATTCCGCAATAGCGTCTCCCGCCCGCGCTCCTAGCTGCGGGCGGGAGGCATTCGGAGGTGAGCCGGGAAGTCTGGTCGGCAGGTCGATAAGTCTGTCCTGGAACCGGAGATCCCCGTGAAAATTCCGAGCGGCGCGTCCACCGGAGGTGGACTGGGACGAGGCCTGCGCTCCCGCACCGCTCTGTTGCTGGCGTTTGCCTTCGCGGTCATGGCTGACCCTGTCTCCTCCGTCGCGTACGCGATCGAAGCGGCTCTGCGTGCCCTGAACGGGGATTTGGCTTTGCTGGTCCCGACGATGGTCTTAGTGGTGGCCATCGTCGCCTTGGTCATCGTGAACTACCGGCAGCTCGTCGCGCGCTACCCGAGAGGCGGCGGGGCTCCGGCCGCGGTGGGTGAGGCCTTCGGAGATGGCTGGTCCTTCATCCCGATTGGTGCGCTGGTGGTGGATTTCCTGCTCACTATCGCCATCAGCGTCTCGGCGGGTTCCTCCGCGGTTATCGCCTATTTTCCCGCTCTTGCTCCCTGGCGTTTGCTGCTCGGGCTGGGCTTGGTGGTCCTTGTCGGTGCCGCGACCTGGTTCGGTCACCTTGGCAGGCTGGTTTTCGCCGCGATGACGATGGCCTTTATCGTCGTTTCCGTTGTCGTGCTCGTCTACGGTCTGGGCGCAGCACCTAAACCGCTCGGCACGATCGTCGGCGCACCCGGGCATCCACAAGTCCTCGCCGTGGTGCTTGCGTTCCCCGTCGCCATGGCCATGGCCACCGGTGTGGAAGCCGCGACGTCGGCGGTCGCCCAGCTCGGTCAGCTCGGCAATGACGGGAAGCGCCGTTTCGGGCAGCTCACCCTCTGGCTGACTCTCGCCATCGTCGGCACTATCACGCTTGGCCTCGCCCTCGAGGCCGTGCAGCTGCACGTCGGCATCCCTCCAAAAGACAGCACGCAGATCGCCGAGCTCGCCCGCCTCGCTGCGCCGCCGCCCGTGTTCGCCGCGTTCCAGCTCGTCACCGCCCTGCTGCTGCTCTCGGCGGCTTCCTCGGGCTTCCAGGCTGGGCCGGGCCTGCTCAAAGCCCTCGCTCGCCACATCAACCCCAACGGTGAGACCGTCGGCGTCCTTCCCCTCTCCCTTGGCCGTATCAACCACCACCACACGCCCTATTGGGGTGTGGTGGTGTTCATCGTCCTGGCCGGTGCCGTGACAGCCGTCGCCGGCGGCAACGACCAGGAGCTTGTCCTGTTCTACGCAGTCGCGGTCTTCCTCAGTTTCCTCGGCGGCCTGGTCTCGATGGCGCTCTTGGCCCGCAAGGAACGCAAGCCTGGAGTCTTCATCCTCAATACTGTCGGAGCCCTCGTCGTGGCCTTTACCCTCGTTGCCAATCTCTCCCGCGGGTTCCCCATCGTCAGCCTCGCCGCCGCCGTCGCCGTCGCAGGCCTCCTTTACCGGGCCTGGACCAAAGCAGGACGCCCCCGCGGCATCCGCAACGTGGCCGCCGAAGCAGAAATCGAATGACGCACGCAAACCTTAGTTGGCGGCGTCGCTCGCTCCCTCGGCGTCGTCGAAGGCTTCGAGCAGCGCCGCGCCCTCCGCGAGGAGGGGTTCGCGATCGGCTGGCTGGGCCACGAGCCGGCCCACGTCGCTCATGAGGGTCTCGACGTACTGCCGCACGACAGCGTGGTGGGCTGCGTCGCCGAACCACACAAGCTCACGGCACGCGCGCAACAGGGCCCTGACGACACGAGGTTCGTTCGCGCCGTAGCGTCGCACCTGTCCGAGGGCCAGGTCCACAAGATAGGCGAAATCGCGGGCCGGTATGTAAAGTCTCACGGTGCCTTGAGCGTCCGCCACGGCCTGCGGCCCGTGCTTTCGGAGTGAGAGGGCCGCGAGGATCGAGGCGAGATGGTCCACCGCTTGGTTCGCGGTGTAGGGGTCGTTGATCGCGGGCGAGAGCGCTTTGGACGCGACGTCGGCGAGTTGCCGGATCCCGAAGGCCACGTCCTGCTCGAGGGTCCGCTCGTAACCGATCCGCACGCTCTCGGCGAGCGCCCGGCGGAGTTCAGTGCCGCCGTCGGGGGCAAGAGGACGCGCGCCGTCGCCGGTGGCCTCCCACACCCAGGCGAGCGGGGACCCCGCGACGACGTGTCGGCCGATCATGGGCACCATCCGGCCAGTGAGGCCACGGCTCGCGAGCACCCCGACGAACGCCTCCACACGGAAGGCTTGGACATATCCGGACTGCGGCACCAGCAAAGCGGTGGCGCCGGGCGGCGGGTTTGGCATGCGGATTCCGGGATCACCAGGGACGAAGGAGCGCTCGATCACCTTGAGGGTGGCCTTCTCGACGCCCTTCATGACTTGGTCCACCTGGATCGAATGGGACAGATGGTGGGCGAAGAAGACGAGCATGACCATGCTCACGAACAGCAGCAGGAGTGCGCCGCTCACCGCGAGGCGAGGGTAGTCCTGGGTGCGCTGTCCGGCCGCGATGCCGACGGTGTAGAGGCCGGCCGTGCTGTATGCGAACGTGGCCACGAAGGCGCTGAGCGTTACCTGGTTGGGAATGTCGCGCAGGAAGTTCCGCAGCAGCCGCGGGCTGAATTGCGTCGACGCGAGCTGCAGTGCCACGACGGTCAGTCCGAGGACGACGGCGATGACAGTCACCATGGTGCTCGCGATCCCGATGAGCAGGTTCCGCGCGTCGTCGGATGTCCCTTGGAAGAGGAGGACGGCGAAGGGCGACGTAGCGTCGAGCTGCACCGCGGAAAGGCCCGCGCCCGCGATGATCGCGATGATGACGGCGCAGGTCGGCATCGCCCACAGGGCACTTGCCAGGTACTCCCGAACGGCCTCACGCCTCACAAGTGTCACTCTCGACTGAGGGTGCCCGTCAGTCAAGGGGAGGCTTGTGAAAAGTGAATATCGGACGGCCGTTGCACCGGTACGGACTGGACAATTCGCAGTGCACTAAAAGTGCAGTATGATGCACTTATGGATGAGAGTACAACTGCCCTGGCATCCGCAATCGGCGCCCGGGTCAGGCAGGAGCGGCAGTCGCGGGGCTGGACCCTTGATCAATTGGCGGATGCTGCCGGCGTGAGCCGCCGAATGGTGGTCAACGTCGAGCAGGGCGCCGCGAATCCAAGCGTGGGAACCTTGCTGAGGATCAGCGACGCGCTCGGAGTCGGGCTGCCGGCCTTGGTCGAATCGCCCCA
>FTCF01000395.1_pt1 | contig 16481 bp, 16 predicted proteins | sample 1639631 | NCBI WGS metagenome assembly FTCF01 (sample SAMEA3914864, study PRJEB12502) | metagenome | biome: forest; material: soil | place: USA | collected 2012-03-12 | depth 0.3 m
CCGGGTGGTTCCGGATGCGTAGGCCGTGACGAATCCGAACGACGTCGGGTTGGCCACGGTGAGGTTGAAGGTCACCGCCGAGACCGTCGCCGGGATGCCATTGACGCCGCCGACTTGGAAGGAGACAGTGCCCCCAGGTGCCACCGGTGTGCTGTTGCGGGTGTCGAGCAGTCTGCTCGGTGTGATCGATTTGAACACACTGGCGACCGCAACGGAGTCGTACAGCGCGTAGTCATCCGTTACCAGGGTTCCATTGCTCAGCAGATTCAAGCCCATGCTGATTGCGCTCGCACCTGCAGGAACCGGTGGCGAGGTCCACGTGGCCTGGGTCCAGGCTGTTGCGGCGACAAAATTCGGACTCGCGGTCCAATAATTCCATGTGCCCAGGCCCGTTCGGTAGTACAGCTCAAATTGGGTCGGAGCGGTCGCCGTATACCAGGCGGACATTTGATAGGTATGACCGGGCGTAGCGCTCGGCGCGCATTGGCCCAAGTCCAAAGTCGGCAGCAGCTTGGCATCGCCGTCAACGTAGCCGGAAATCACCATTTGTTCTGCAACGGATCCCGTGTGGCCCGGGGACACGCTGGTAAATGTGTGGGTGTTGGTACCGTATGCGCCAATTGCCCAGCAATACGGGAGCCCAGTGGCCACCGGACCCGCTGTTTCCAAACTCGGATTCTGGATCAGGTTTCCGACCGTAATGGGTGGCGGTGCAGCCGGTCCATTGACAAGTGGCTTGTCTACGTCGAGCGCCGGATTCGACGGGTCAGGGAACTGGGCAGCCATGACCTGGCGTACCGTCTTGACGACAATCCGGCCGGCCGTCTGTTCGGTCACCAGCCAGTTCACGTAGGCTTGGAAATTCGCTGTTGTCACTGTCAACGGATCCGTGGTGGAGTCGAAGTGGTGGAAAGTCAACTGGACCCATCCGCCACCAGCTTCCGCCTGGGTCACAACCGTCTGCAAGTCACTCAGGGCCCAGGTGTTATCTACTTCGTCGGGCGCTTTGGTGAAGTAAAGGTCCGCGGTAGGAACCGGCAACGGTTCGGCCACTTCGGTCAACGTCGGAGCAGCTTTGCTCTTCAGGTCACCCAGGCCGCGGGCGCTGTTGTAACCGCAGTTGGCGACTGTTTGCTCCACGGCCGGGGTAGCGGATGCAAAGGGGTAGGCGAAATTCGTGACCCGGAAGCCCATATTGCTCAGGTTGACGCGGTCATTGCATATCTGGCGTGCCACCTCGTTCGCATCCATTTGGGCAAGATCGGGGTGCGTGACCGTGTGCCCGGCAATTTCGTTGCCTGCCGATTGCAGGGCGAGTGCCTGGGCGGTTGTCAGGTAAGTCGGCGCATTCAGATAGCCGGAGGGAAGGAAGAACGTTCCCATCATTCCTTTGGAATTCAAGTAGTTCGCAGCGGCAACCTGATCAGCGTTGGCGTCATCAAAGGTCAATGTGACCGTGAGAGGACCCGCCGCTTGTGCTGGCTGGGTCCAAAGGGCCGCATTGAAGAGCGTCGCTAATAGAAGCGTGGCTGCCGCCATGGCAAACGCTTTTCGGTGGTTTTTTTGAGCTTCAAAGGAGGGCCTCCGCCCAATGCGGGAAGCCACCATGCACGCGTCTTGCATCTCAAGTCCGTTCGTCGCGCCTGCAACCTGACTGGTGCGACCGTCTGTGCAGTTTTCCCGCCAGCACAATCCGGGGGTTGCCAGTCCTCATCTTGGGCATTCAATTGTTATTGACCCGGTGGCGCGTCGATGGCTTAATAGCAAAAGGCGCTTGGCCTTCCTGGCCAATGGCGCGCGCCTGATTACTTGACGCTACGAGCGACCAATGAGGGTGTCAACACTCGCATTTAGTCAGCGTCAACACTCGAGTAGTGGCCAAGTTCCGTCCTGATTTCGTGCATGCTGTGCCGCGGATATCCGCCGCAAAATCCAACCGTGGCAGGTTCTCTTGAATCGAGAGATTTCCACGTCCCGGCGACGTGATGTTCGCGGTTATCCACAACGGCCTCGAATTTACTTGGCAGGGCGTTGCAACCTCCCCTAGCCTTAACCTTGTTGAAGGTTCCGCAGCGCCTGGGCGCATGCTGCATTGGGGGGAACATGGAGGCTTTGCGCATCGTCGAGGACGAAGTCCGGGAGCTGATTCGTCGGCGTGGACTGGATCCTTCGAGTCAGGCAGTCGAAGTCCACCGGCTCGTCGAGGCAGCCGTGAATGACTACGACGAGCGGGCGCTTCTGGGCCCCTTGCCTCCGTTGGGCCATGTGGACACAGCGCGCAAGTACGTGTTCGACGCCGTTGCAGGCTTCGGGCAGCTCCAACCACTCCTGGATGACCCCACCATCGAGGAGGTCTGGCTCAACGGGCCCAATGAGGTTTACGTTGCCCGGAATGGCGAATCCGAACTCACGTCGATCAGCCTCACTGAGCAGCAGGTCCGCGACCTCGTTGAGCGGATGCTTAAGAGTTCCGGGCGCAGGCTGGACCTCTCCTCACCCTTTGTGGACGCTGCCCTCCCCGACGGCTCTCGGCTCCACGTTGTCATTCCCGACGTCACCCGCCGCCATTGGGCCGTGAATATCCGCAAATTCGTGGTCAAGGCGACCCGGCTCGAGCATCTGGTGGAGCTGGGGACGTTGACGGCCGAGGCAGCCAGATTCCTGGGCGCTGCGGTGGCCAGCGGATTGAACATTCTCGTCTCGGGAGCCACCCAGGCAGGAAAGACCACGATGCTCAACTGCCTGGCGGCCAACATCGGCTCCCGGGAGCGGGTCATCACCGTCGAAGAGATCTTTGAACTCCATTTCCCGTTGCGTGACGTCGTTGGCCTCCAGTGCCGCCAGCCAAACCTTGAGGGGCAAGGCGAAATTCCCTTACGCCGACTCGTCAAAGAGGCTCTTCGCATGCGGCCGGATCGTCTCGTGGTCGGCGAAGTCCGGGAGGCCGAAAGCCTGGACATGCTTATTGCGTTGAATTCGGGGCTTCCCGGGATGTGTACCGTCCATGCCAACTCCGCCCATGATGCCGTGACCAAGATTTGCACCCTGCCGTTGCTGGCCGGCGGGAACATCTCGAGCGCGTTTGTCGTCCCCACCGTGGCATCCTGCATCGACCTCGTGGTCCATTGCAGCCGCCGCGCGGACGGACGCCGGCAAGTCACGGAGATCCTTTCGCTGGGGCGACGCGTGGAGAACGGCATCATTGAGTCGTCCCGGGTATTCGCGATGCAGGACGGCAAACTCCAAGCCACTTCGAGTTCCATGCCGGCCGCCGAGAAATTCGCCCGGGCAGGTTTTGACGTCGCCGCGCTTCTGGAGCACTCCTGATGGCGCCGCTCCTGGGCGTTCTCTGCGGGCTAGGAGTTTTTCTCATCTGGTGGTCGGCATGGGAACAACACCCGCTTGCCGGCAAGGAGCCCAAACCGAAACGCCTAGAGTCTTTGTTGCTCACGGCCGGGATTGAAAACGTGAGCGGCGGGGGATTCATCGCATCGTGCCTCGGGTTGGGCCTTTTCGCGACACTGGCGATCTACATCCTGACAGCGTCCTTTTCGATCGCGGCGTGCTTCGGCCTGTTCGGTGCGTGGCTTCCTGTGGCCGTTGTCAGCTGGCGGGCGCGCAAGAGGACCGCCATGCTCCGGGAGCTCTGGCCCGACGTGGTCGACCACTTGCGTTCGGCAATCCGCGCGGGACTTTCGTTGCCCGAGGCGCTTGTCCAACTCGGGGACAAAGGCCCCGAGGAGCTGCGGTCCCTCTTCCGGGAGTTTGGTGCGGATTACCGTTCGGGCGCCCATTTCGATTCGGCGTTGAACAAGCTGAAGGAGCGTTTGGCCGATCCCGTTGCCGACCGGATCATTGAGGCGCTCAGGCTAACCCGCGACGTGGGCGGATCCGATCTCGGTCGCCTTTTGGGAACTCTTGCCGAGTTCCTTCGAGAGAGCGCGAGGACCCGAAGCGAACTCGAGGCACGACAATCATGGACTATCAACGGGGCGCGCCTGGCCGTTGCCGCCCCATGGATCGTCCTGATGCTGCTGGCCAGCAGGCCGGAAGCCGTTTCCGCGTACAACTCGGCGGCCGGGGTCACCGTTCTTGGAGGCGGATTGTTGGTCTCGGGCTTCTGTTACTGGGTCATGCTGCGCATCGCAGCCCTTCCTGAAGATGAAAGGGTGCTTCGATGACTGCGATGACTGTGTTTTGCGGACTTCTTTTGGGAGCCGGATTGTGGCTCATCTTTGTTCGCATGCCATTTATGCGGGCCACTCCCTTCGTGGAGCGCATCGAGCCGCAACTCAGGTCCCAGAATCTCGAATCGCGCCTGTTGTGTACAACCCCGGACATCGCACCGTTCGGCCCCTTGGAACGCATTCTGCGGCCGGTGTTCCGGGACACCCTCCGTTATCTGGCGAAGTTCAACCTCGGTACCAGGTCCCTCAACAAGAGGCTGGCGAAGGCCGGTTCCGGAAGGTCCGCGCTGGACTTCCGCGCGGAGCAGTTGCTCTGGGCGGCGGCGGGCTTTGCCACGGCGGTTGTCGTGGTGATCGTGAGTGCGGCCGGGGGACGGTTCAGTCCGGGGCTCGCGGTTGCCTCGGTCCTGGTTTGTGCACTGGGAGGGTTTCTTATCCGCGACTACGTGCTGGGGGTGCGGATCAAACGAAGGGAAAGGCGGATGCTGGCGGAATTCCCCAGCCTTGCCGAATTGATGGCCCTCGCGGTGGGTGCGGGGGAGAGCGCGAGCGGTGCCCTCGATCGGGTCTGTCGCACAGCCCGCGGCGAGTTGGCGAAGGAGTTTGCCCTGGTATTGGCCGCCACCCGGGCCGGCACGCCCTTGGTCGAGGCACTGCACGAGTTTTCGGGACGGACCGAGCTCGGCCCGCTTGTTCGGTTCGTGGATGGAATTGTCGTTGCCGTCGAACGGGGTACTCCATTGGCCGACGTTTTGCGGGCCCAAGCGGCGGATGTGCGCGATTCAGCCAAGCGGGAGCTGATGGAAGCGGCGGGCCGGAAGGAAATCGCCATGATGGTGCCACTGGTTTTCGGCGTCCTGCCCCTCACCGTGATCTTCGCCGTGTATCCGGGCTTGGCCGCGCTGGAACTTGGCTTCTGATGGCGGTCTCCGACAAGCCTTTTTCACATCCATCACGTGTGCATCCGCCTGAATGCCAAACAACAAACTGCACGGATCACAACGGATTCCTGCACACCGAAATGGGTGAAAAGTGAAATGGGGAAAAATGAAGAAGCTCGGACGCCGAAGCCTGCCCGCTTCAGGACTTTTGCTGTGGCAGTTGTGGACAATCCCGCCGTCCAGACCATCGCGGGGAACGAGACCGAATAAGAGTCTGGTCCCCGACGACGATCATCCCGAACGAGGCGACGTACCCGGTTGGGTCATGATCACGCTGATGTCCGCCGCCCTCGTCGCAGGCCTGCTGGCGCTGGCCGGCCCGGCTCTTGAGGGACTCTTCAACCAGGCCATGAGCAAGGTCGGAAAGTAAGTCCATGCCGTTCCGCAGCCGGGGAGCGGAAGAGGCCGGCGGCGTCAGTGCCAGCGATGAACAAGGCTCAGCCGTCATGGATTTTGTGCTGGTCGGCGGTCTGTTGACGGTGTTCTTCCTCGCCGTCATTCAACTGGCCCTGGTGTTGCATGTACGCAACACCCTCATTGATGCGGCCTCGTCCGGAGCCCGTTACGGCACTCTCGCCGACCGGACGCCGGCCGATGCACGTGAGCGCGCCGCAGACCTGATCGGAACGGCGCTGAACGCGGACTTTGCCCGGGATATCTCGACGTCGGAGGCTAGCTTCCAGGGAATCCGCACCTTGGAAGTGACAGTCCGGGCCCCCTTGCCCGTCATCGGGCTGATAGGACCCGGAGCGGCGCTGGAGGTGAGGGGGCATGCTGCGACTCCCGGCTGATCCTGGCCGTGCAGCGCTTTCGCGCTTCCGGGAGGCGGTTTGCCTGCCACCCGCGGTGGGCCGGGAATCCACCGGCCCCCCGCGTGCCTCTGAGCACGGAAGCGCGGTGGTCGAGTTCATCCTTCTATCCCTCCTGCTCATGGTTCCGGTGGTCTATTTCATTGTCACTATTGGACAGATCCAGGGAGGTTCCTTCGCCGTCGTGGGGGCAGCGGATCAAGCCGCCAAGGTCTATGTCATGCAGAAGGACAGCGCCCAGGGGCGCGTCGCCGCTGAACAGGCTGCCCTTCTGACACTTGCCGACTATGGCCATTCCGCGGAGCGGGCATTTGTCGACGTCGCGTGCAACCGCGGCGATTGCCTGTCGGCGGGTGCTGCGGTCACGGTGACGGTCAAGCTCACGGTGCCGTTGCCCATGCTGCCCTTTGGAGACACCCTGAATCTGGACGCCGCGAATCTGAGTGCGTCGGCCACGCAAATCGTCGGGCGGTTCAGGTGAGGGACCTTCCCGCGGCGAGGGACATGCAGAGGTCCCGCAAATCGGAGGGGGAAGACGGCCATTTGATGGTCCTGACCATTGGTTTTGTCGTGATCGCGTTGTTGCTGGCAACGGTCGTGGCTGCGGCCTCCGCCATCTACATCGAACATAAGAAGCTCCTCTCCGTAGCGGACGGAGCTTCGGTGGCAGCCGCGGACAGCTATACCCTTGGCCAAGTGGACAGTGGCGCCGAAACGCCATCGGCCGTGCTCAACAGTGAGCGGGTACGAAGCGTTACCGAGTCATATCTCAGCCAATACGGCGCCCATTCACGGTTCGATCAACTTGCCGTCGCACGGGGTACTGGAAGTCCGGACAGTGCCACGGCCGAAGTGGTGCTCAGCGCGGTTGCCCATCCGCCTGTGGTCGGCTTTATGCTGCCCGACGGCGTTCCGATCGAGGCCCGTTCCACTGCGCGTTCCCGGCTGACCCGCTGAGTTCCGGGCGTCACACGTCCGGCCCCGTGCCGAGGCCGCCAACGGATGGCGTACTCTGGAACAACCATGGCTCAGATTGACTTTCCCGCAGAAATCCGCGCGCTTCGCTCCACCTACCGCTCCATCGAACAGGTTTCCGATGTCGAGAAGCTCAAGGAAGAGATCGCAGAACTGAGCGAGCGAGCTGGTGAACCGAACCTCTGGGACGATCCAGCTTCCGCGCAGGTAATCACGTCCAAGTTGTCCCACCGGCAGTCCGAACTTGAACGGTTGAACAGGCTGACGGGACGCATCGACGACCTTGAGGTTCTTGTCGAGCTCGGCCAGGACGAGGACGACGACGCCTCGATGGTCGAAGCCGCCACGGAACTCGACTCCATCCGCAAGGCCCTCAAGGAACTCGAAGTGGTTACCCTGCTCTCGGGCGAGTATGACGAACGCGAAGCCGTCGTCACGATCCGTGCGGGCGCCGGCGGTGTTGATGCGGCGGACTTCGCCGAGATGCTCATGCGCATGTACCTGCGCTGGGCGGAACGCCATGGCTACCCGACGACCGTCATGGACACTTCGTACGCCGAAGAGGCCGGCCTCAAATCCGCCACTTTCGAGGTCAAAGCGCCGTACGCGTTCGGCACCCTCAGTGTCGAAGCCGGGACGCACAGACTTGTCCGCATCAGCCCTTTCGACAATCAGGGCCGCCGGCAAACGTCCTTTGCCGCCGTCGAAGTCATCCCGCTGATTGAGCAGACCGACTCGATCGACATTCCGGACAATGAGATCCGCGTCGATGTCTTCCGTTCTTCCGGCCCCGGCGGCCAGTCCGTCAACACGACGGACTCCGCAGTCCGGTTGACCCATATCCCTTCAGGGATTGTCGTCTCCATGCAGAACGAGAAGTCCCAGCTGCAGAACCGCGCAGCCGCAATGCGCGTGCTCCAATCGCGGCTCCTCCTCTTGAAAAAGGAACAGGAAGATGCTGAGAAGAAGGCATTCGCAGGTGACGTCAAGGCATCATGGGGTGACCAGATGCGCTCATACGTGCTCAATCCGTACCAGATGGTCAAGGACTTGCGGACCGAACACGAAGTGGGCAACACCTCAGCGGTGTTCGACGGCGACATCGACGACTTCATCGACGCAGGCATTCGGTGGCGCACGGGCAACCGTAACGCCGAGGGATAACGGCCACCGCGCTGATTGCCTGATTGGGCGACACACCGCTCCAAGCCCGCGATTCCATCGCGGAGCGTGCGTATAGTCGAAGAGCCGGCGCTCAACTTCCCCCAATGAAAGCCCGTGCGCTGGCGGTTGGACTGGCCGAACGTGGCATGTCCGGCGGGGTTCTGAAGAGTCATGATCCGATTTGAGAATGTCACCAAGGTCTACGACCCCAATGCCCGTCCGGCGCTGGATGCTGTCAACCTTGAGATTGACCGTGGAGAATTCACCTTCCTCGTCGGGGCCTCGGGCTCCGGCAAGTCGACGTTTCTACGACTCATTCTGAAGGAAGACCGGGCAACATCCGGTTCTGTCTACGTCGCAGGCCAGAACGTAGCCAACATTTCAAGCTGGCGGGTCCCCAAGCTTCGCCGCGGAATCGGCGTCGTTTTCCAGGACTTCCGCTTGTTGCCGCAGAAGAGTGTCTTCGCCAACGTGGCCTTCGCCATGCAGGTTATCGGCAAGAGCCGCAGCATCATCCGCGAGACAGTTCCGGAGGTTCTGAAGACGGTCGGGCTTGAAGGCAAGGAACGCCGCATGCCCCACGAGCTGTCCGGTGGTGAGCAGCAGCGCGTGGCCATCGCCCGCGCCGTCGTAAACCGCCCCGGCATCCTGCTGGCGGACGAACCCACCGGAAACCTGGATCCCATCACCTCGATGGGAATCATGGGCGTGCTCGACAAGATCAACCAGAACGGCACCACTGTGGTCATGGCAACGCACGACGACGACATTGTGAACGAGATGCGCAAACGCGTGGTGGAGCTTCGGAACGGAGTGGTGGTCCGTGACGAGGCAAGGGCCCTCTACACCTCGATGATTCCTGTGGTGGGAGAGTCCCGGCGAATGAAAGACGCGAGCGATGCGGAAATCGACCGCGCACAGGGGGTCCAGCAGTGAGGCTCGCTTTTATCCTGGGCGAGATCGGCAGCGGCCTGCGCCGGAACCTGTCCATGGTGATTTCCGTCGTCCTGGTGACCTTTGTCTCCCTCACCTTTGTTGGCGCGGCCGGCATGCTGCAGATGCAGATCAACCAGATGAAGGGTTACTGGTACGACAAAGTCCAGGTCGCCATCTTCCTCTGCAACGATTCCTCGACGTCGACGGGATGTGCTTCCGGCGCGGTGACCAAAGAGCAGCAGGACAACCTGGCCAAAATGCTCGATTCGCCGGCCGTCAAGCAATACATCACCGATTACCAGTTCGAATCGCAGGCGGATGCGTTCAAGCACTTCAAGGAACAGTTCTCCAACTCTCCGATTGTTGATTCGGTAACCCAGGACCAGCTTCCTTCGTCCTTCCGAATCAACATGAAGGACCCCCAGAAGTACCAGATCATCAGCGAGACATTCTCGTCCCAGGCCGGGGTGGAGACCGTGAGCGATCAACGCCAGGTCCTTGAACGGATCTTTGAATGGATGAACGGCGCCTCTGTGGCGGCAATGGTGGTCGCGGGAGTCATGATCTTCTGCGCGGTCCTGCTCATCACCACGACCATCAGGTTGTCCGCGTTCAGCAGGCGGCGCGAGACAGGCATCATGCGCCTCGTTGGAGCGTCGAAGACCGTCATTCAACTGCCGTTCATCCTCGAGGGCGTCATCGCCGCCGTCGTGGGTGCAGTCCTGGCTTCCGGCACACTATGGCTCGTGGCACAGTTCTGGCTTAATGGAGACTTGTCGAAGCAGTTCCTGAACACTCCGTTTATTTCCTCGGCCCAGGTGCTGGTGATCGCTCCGGTCCTGATAGCGTTGGGCGGCGGCCTGGCAGGGATCTCTTCACTCCTGACCCTCCGTCGATATCTCAAGGTGTAGCCATGAAAAGCACTGAACCCCAGCGAACAGGACAGCCGGTGCCCCGGAAGCACCAGGCTATCCTGCAGCTTCGCATGGTTAGGGGCCGCGCGAAGGTTGCCGGCTCCGTGCTGGCCATTGCACTCGCCGCGAGCCTTGGCACCGCGCCCGTGGCCCACGCTGACAACCTCGATGACCAGCAGGCCGCCCTTAACGCGGAATCGGCGCGGGTCCAGCAGTCGTTGGAATTCGTTGATGCCAACATCGCCAAGGCGGCCGGCGACCTGGTGGTCTACCAAGGACAGCTTCCGGGAGCGCAACAGGCACTGCTCGAAGCCCAGGGCAAGGTTGCCACAGCGGTGAAGGAAGCGGATGCCCTGGCGGCCCGCGTGGATCTGGCGCAGCAAAGTAAAGCCCAGATCACCCAGCAGCTGGAAAACGACAAGCAAAAGATCACCGACACCAAGAAGCTCATCGGCCAGATCGCGGCTCAGGCATATAAATCCGGTGGCGTTCCCACGAATGTTGCCTTGCTGTTCGGAGCGAACGACGGCGGCAACCTCACGGAAACCATGGACCTCGCCAACCAGGCGATGCGCAGCCAGAACGCCACGATGACCAAATTGACGCAGCAGAGCGCCACGAACGTGAACTCCCAAGCCCGGCTCACCGCCGTCGAACAGGAAATCCGCGATCTCAAGGCGAAAGCGGACGCGGCACTTGAGCGTGAGAAGGCGGCCCGCGATGATGCTGCCGCCAAGAAGGCGGAGGTGGACAAGCTCATCTCCGACACCACCCGTCTCAACAGCCAGCTTCAAGCAGCCAAGCCCGGGATCCAAGCCCAGCTCCAACAAGTGAAGGCGAATCAGGACGCCGTCGCTGCGGAAATCTCGGAGCGCGACCGCAAACTGCGCGAAGCATGGTTGGCCGAACAGCAGCGGCTCGCCGCAGCCGCTGCGGCAGCCGCCCAGGCGCAAAACCAGGCAGCCCCGCAGCCTTTTGTCCCGCCGGCGAGCAATCCGCGCTCCAACTTCGGGCTGATCCATCCGGTACCTGCGAACATCCCGATCACCTCAGGCTTCGGTTGGCGTGCGACGCCGCCCGGAACCATCGATTTCTACGGCCAGGGCGGCTACATGCACACGGGCATCGATTTCGGTGCCCCCTGTGGAACGCCCGTATACGCAGCTGCGGCCGGCACCGTGTTTTCAGCGGGCTGGGGCAACGATGGCGGCGGCAACCGTGTCAAGATATCGCACGGAGTCATCAACGGCGATTCCCTGACCACGATTTACTATCACAACACCAGCGTGGTGGTTTCTTCCGGACAGCAGGTGAGCCAAGGCCAGCTCATTGCATATTCGGGTACGACGGGTAACTCAACTGGTTGCCACGTGCATTTTGAAACCTGGGTGAATGGGCAGGCTGTTGACCCGATGAACCTTTTGTAGCCCACACGGCAGGGTTCTGCTGGCGTAGACTAGTGTGATTCTTCGACAACCAAGGAGTTCTACCGTGCCCAAGGAAAGTGGCCGTAAGGTAGTGGCCACCAATCGCAAGGCCCGGCACGACTACCACATATTGGATACCTATGAGGCCGGCATTGCCCTCATGGGGACCGAAGTAAAGTCCCTGCGGGAAGGCCACGCCTCCATGGTGGATGGCTTCTGCACTTTCTACAACGACGAGTTGTGGATGGAGGGCATCCACATCCCTGAGTACAACCAGGGGAGCTGGACCAACCACGCCGCGCGCCGCCGTCGGAAGCTGTTGCTTCACCGCGAGGAACTCAACAAGATCTCCGGCAAGATCCGCGAGACCGGACTGACCGTAGTCCCGCTCCAGCTGTACTTCCTGGACGGACGGGCCAAGGTCGAGATTGCTCTGGCTCGAGGCAAGAAGGATTACGACAAGAGGCAGACCTTGCGGGAGCAGCAGGACAAGCGCGAATCGCTGCGTGAACTGCGCGAGCGCAACCGTCGCTGACTTGCGCGGAAGGCGCCGCCAAGTGGGTCGGCAGCCAAAGCGTGTCCCGGAATGTTCGGGTGCCGCGATGCGTTATGATGATTAACCCGGCAGGTTTTTTTGGATAGTCGCTTTCGGGCGGTCCTGCCGGGATTGATAACAAAATACGGGGATGATCGGTTTCGACGATGTTAGTCGCGACAGGTGAAGCGGGCCGAGGATGCAGAATTATCTCGTAAACGCTGTCTGCAAACCAATAAGTGCCAATTCTAAGCGCACTGACTTCGCTCTTGCTGCCTAAGCAGTAAGACAGTCCGTCAGCCCGAGGTTGCTATTGCCCCGGATCCTGGCGTCATTTAAATAGCCACTGCTGCTTGCCTTCGTCATCGAGGCAAACGGGACTCTTAGATGACTGGGCCCGGATCAGCTACTTGTTCGCAGGATAGCTGGGGCCGAGAAAATCCGACGCGAACTGCGCCCGGAGAAGCCCTGACAACACGACATCGGACGGGGGTTCAATTCCCCCCATCTCCACTTTTGTGATGAGTCGAGACATCCTTCGCGGATGGGTCGGGTCATCGGTTACACCCCGGTCTTCGGACCGGGGTGTTTTCTTTGTCCGGGTCGTGAGCATCGGGCCCCTGGCGCCAGCCGTTGCCCGGGTTCGCTCAAGCGCACCAGCTGGGGAGGAAACCGGGAACGCTTTTCAGGACGGTGCCCGATTTCAACTCCACGAGGTCTGTCCGCATGGGCGTCGGTTCGGGGAGCACAGGGTATTGGTCGCCGGCATATTGCGGTGCTGCTGTTTCGACGGCGAGGTAGTCGCCCGCCGGGGAGACGCAGGTGTCAAGGATGCGCGACCAGGCAGCGTCAGGCCGGTAGAGCACGCGCGAGCCGTTCTTGTCGGTGAGATTGACCGCAGAGGTTTCCTTCCCGGCGTCGAACTTTCTCACAACCTGCGCATACTGGCCGAAACCGTCGAGGACCACGGGCGGGCTCGCGGTGGTGGTGACCCCGCTCGCGGCATCGGGTACGAACGCGCCCGCGAGGGTCGTCGGCGTGAGCGCACCGTTGGAGAGATTGATGGTCGAATACCGCGGCGGGTCTATGCCCACCTTCAACCCCGGATCGCTCACGCCAAGCTCGTTCGTGCCGGGGAACCCGAGGATGCCGGCATGCGTGCCCAAAGGCGACACCTTGCCGGAGTCCAGCGGGTCAATGAGGAACATGGACTGGTCCTCTGCCTGCGCCACCAAGGTGGCCGCGCCGGGAACAAAGCGCCAATCCGTCGCCGTGACCGGACCGTGGATCCCCTGGACGGCCCACGGAGCCGCGGACGGTTTGCCGACGTCGTAGACGAAGAGTGTTTTCCAGTACTGGCCAGTGGCGGAAGAGGCGGTGAAGGTGAAGCCTATGAGGTTCTTGGACCCTGCCGCATGAAGGTTGGCCACCGTCCCCATGCTTGGCAGTGGAACAAGCGTTGGCGGGCCGCCGGTGAGGGGGACCATCTCAAGTGAGCTCGTGTTGTCATCGTTGAGTGTGACGACCGCGAGGGCGGAGGGCAGGGCGGCATACTCCTGGATCCGGGGGGCGCTGACAATGACAGTGCCCTGATCACTGCCGGAGAGGCTTGTGCCGAGGATGGTGTCCGGCTTCTTAAGCCCTGAGTTGTCTTTACCGGTGTCCCTCTGCAGGGTGTACAACGCAAAGCTCGCAGGAGTGGCGGAGCGGGCCAGGGCCGGGGTGGAATTGGGGTGCGGCAGCTTCGAAAGGTTCGCTACCGTCAACCCGCCCGCGAGGACGGCAAGGATCGCGATGGTGCCGTAAAGGCGCCGGGCGAAACGGCGTCCCGCCAGCAGCTCCGCGGCGGCAGCAATCGCTGCAGCCCGTTTGGCTGAGACGGGACGGCGTTTAGTAGACATAGGGCTGTGCCGGCTGTGTGGTGGGCTTGATGGAGTCCGGTATCAGGACGATTGCCTCGCGGCTGGCCGCGTTGGGGTTGGTGCGAAAGCTGCTGGTGACCGTCACCCAGCTGTCGGTTTTGTATTCGTTTTGCCACCCGGGGTGATAGACGGGAACGCCAATCGGCTGGGCATCGACAGCGCAGCAGGTCACCACAAAACGGGTCACGAAAAAGACGTTTGGATCTGTCTTGTCCGCGCTGATGAACCCGGTCACGGTGGCAGTCTTGTCGGCGAAAAAGTCCTGCCCTGCGCCGGACCGGAGCAGCGATGCCCAGTCCCTCACCGTGAACGCGGAGTAGTCTCCCTTACCGGGCAGCGCGGGTGCTTTCAGGGTGAGGGCGGATGCTGAGCCGTTGAGGTCCCGCTGTGCAACAGTGGCAGTGGTGAGGGTCGACGGCGGCAGGATCAGCAAGGCGACGACGGCGGCGACGATGATCAACACGCTCCCGACCGGCCATAGCCGGCCCCACCGGGAACCGGGTTCATCGCCGTGCTCGTGCTCGTCGCCGTGCCCGAGCCCGTCTTGGGTGGTGGGAGCAAAGGCGAAGGCTGCCAGGGCGAGCACGCCTGCGATCACGGCCATGACGACCGTGAACACGAAATACCGTGGATGGATATACAAGGCAAGCTGCCCTGACAGGCCCAGCCAGATCGTCGCTGTCAGGCCGATCAGGCTCAGGACCACGCCCTGCCACCGGCTCACGAGCCGCCTAATGACCATAGTTGACCGCCAATCCGAGGACCGCGGCGCAAAGTGCCACCAGCAGGCTGAGCTGAAGGAGGGTTTTCGCGGTAAACGTGGTGCGCATCAGGGCAAGCATCTTTACGTCGATCATGGGCCCGAAGACGAGGAAAGCCACGATGCCTCCCGGCATGAAGGTTGCCCCGAACGACAGGATAAAGAAGGCATCCACGTTTGAGCAGATCGCAACGACGAAGGCCAGCAACATCAAGGCCAGGACAGACCAGACGGGATTGCTGCCCAAAGCGACCAGCACTTCGCGGGAAACGGCAACCTGGATCAGGCCCGCCATGCCCGCACCAACAAATAGTGCAGGCATCATTGCGCGCGTCTCCTGCGAGAACATCTGCACGCTGCGCCTCACCCTGCCGGCGGCGCCGTCGTGGTGGTCTGCCACTGTACAGGTTTCCTGGAACCGGGCGGTCAGCAGATCCTGGGGACGCGGATGCCGGCTGTAGATCCAACCGACAAGATTGGCGATGAGGAAGCCGCCCAGGACCCGGGAGGCCAGGATGCCGTTGTCCCAGCCAAACGCCTGGGCGGTGGTGACGATGGTCACGGGGTTCAGGATGGGGGCCGCAAACAGGAATGTCATCGATTCCGCAACCGTGAGGCCCTTGACCACCAGACCTCGGGCCAGCGGAACATTACCGCACTCGCAAACCGGCAGCAGCATTCCCAGGAGCGAGAGAACCAGCCTCCGCAGCACCGGGCTTCGAGGCAGGCGACGGAGCAGCATGCCCTCGGGCAGCCAGACCTGGACGGCGATCGAGAGGACAATTCCGAGGAAAACGAACGGCAGGGACTCGACGACGACGCTGATCGACAGCGTCGCAAAGTCGCGGGCCGCATTGGGAAGCCCAAAGACCTCCGGCGTGGATGGTGCCAGCACCCGCACGACCGCGAACAGTGCAACGAGGGCGAGGCCGACGATGAGGCCGGCGGCAGACTTCGACGTAAAAGCACTGGTCGGGCTTCCGTGCTCGCGTTCGGGCTGTTCGCGTTTGTCGACTGCAGGCAGCGTCACAGTCACTCCTTACTCCTCGGACCCGGTCGGGGACACCGGAAGGGGCTGCGAAATCCGACTGTACACGCCGGTCACGTTCGCGACTAGCCTGTCAGCCCTACCGGTTTCCAAGCGGGGCATCGCTCCACCGCTTGATGCGCAGGACACCCGGAAGAAACAGAGTGGCCGGTCCGAAAGACAGGTAGCCGACACTCAAGCCGGTGCGTGGGAGCGACAGTATTTTGGGGAGGGTCGACTACCTGTGGGTGTGGGTGGCCGTCAGAGAATGCCCGTTCCGGTTTCGTTCGGGCCATATCCGGGCAGGACATGGGGGACGAACCGCATCTGTGAAACGAGTTCGGTCCTATGAAACGATCCAGGCAGAGTGACGTAACTTCCCAACAAACTTCTGCGGGGGCAGACCGGTGGACGGTTGCCTCAGTGCCCGAACGGGGCCAGCCGTGGAAAATTCTCAAGGCCAGCCGGACTGCCGCTGCCGCGATGGGCACCGTAGTACTTGTCCTGGCGTCATTCTTCAGTGCAGTCGTGCTAGCTCCCGCAGCGAACGCGGCCGCCCTCGTCACCGTGACCCTTACGTTCGATGACGCACACGTCGATCAGATGGCGGCCGCGGCTTACATGAACTCCAAAGGCCTGCACGGAACATTCTTCACTCCCTCAGGCTTTCTCAACTCTGACTCCCTGCATATGACGACTGCCCAGGCGCTCGCGCTTCAGGCAGCGGGAAATGAGATCGGGGGGCACACGGTTACCCACCCAGATCTCGCCCAGGCGGACACGGGCGAGGTTACCCGGCAGGTTTGCAATGACCGCACAAACCTGACAAACATGGGGTTGCGCGTAACGAACTTTGCGTACCCCTACGCCTCGTCAACCCCGGC
>FTCF01000280.1_pt1 | contig 16414 bp, 15 predicted proteins | sample 1639631 | NCBI WGS metagenome assembly FTCF01 (sample SAMEA3914864, study PRJEB12502) | metagenome | biome: forest; material: soil | place: USA | collected 2012-03-12 | depth 0.3 m
AAATCGACAAATGCACCTCTAGCTCAATTGGCAGAGCAATTGACTCTTAATCAATGGGTTCCGGGTTCAAGTCCCGGGGGGTGCACCAAAGGGAAAGACCCTTGAGCGGCAGCAGCCGCTCAAGGGTTATTTCTTTGCGTTGCGAGCAACAAACAATTGCACCTCTAGCTCAATTGGCAGAGCAATTGACTCTTAATCAATGGGTTCCGGGTTCAAGTCCCGGGGGGTGCACCAAAGGGAAGATCCCTGGATGGCTGAATGGCCGTCCAGGGATCTTTTTGCTTTTCTGCCGGCTGCGCCGCGGGTCTGGCTTCGCCGCGGGTCTGGCTTCGCCGCGGGCCTAGCTGCGGAAGCCTAGTTGGAAGCTTCGCCCGGCGCCGAATCCACTGCGGCCACAATGTCGCTTACGGAAGCAGCCGAATGGTTCGCCAGTTCGCGTACCAGCGACTGGAGCTCCCGCCGCAGTTTGGCGGTGTCCACGGGCACGGGTGCGAGCACTTCCCGTTCCAATTGAGTGGCCAGGCCGAGGGCGTGCTCGCCAGCCTCGGTCAAACTGACCACTTGGCTCCGGCGGTCGGACACGCTCCGTGCGCGGCTGACGTGGCCGTGGGCCTCCAGCCTGGTGAGCGTCTTCCCCATTGTCTGCGCCTGGACCCGGACGATCTGTGCGAGCATCGACTGGGTGGTCGGTCCTTTGACGGCGAGTACTTCCATGACAATGACCCCGGCATGGGTCAGCTCCATACCGCGCAGTTTCTCGTTCCAGGCATGCTCCACGAGTCGCGCGGCCGTAGAGAGCAGGCGCCCGGTGGGCCACCGTTCCATATCAGGCATAAGGGCCAGTATATAGACCGCTGCGCGCAGACCAGGTCCAGGGTTCAATTCGTGAAGCGGCCAGCCCGTCACTAAGCTGGGTGATCGCGAACCTAGCAAGGAGCACAAATGGCTGAACGACTCATTCCAGGCGATACTGCCCCGGATTTCACACTCAAGGACCACACGGGACGCGAGGTCAGCCTGGCATCGCACCGCGGCCGCAACACAGTCATCTACTTCTACCCCGCAGCTTCCACGCCGGCATGTGCCAAGCAGGCCTGCGACTTCCGCGATTCACTCGCAACCCTTCAGGCTGCCGGTTACGACGTCCTTGGCATCTCTCCGGACACCGTGAAGGATCTGGAAAAATTTGTGGCCGAAGAATCACTGACCTTTCCCCTGCTGTCCGACGAAGGGCACCACGTGGCTGACGCCTATGCGGCCTGGGGCGAGAAGAAGAACTACGGGCGCACCTACCAAGGGTTGATCCGCTCAACGATCGTGGTGGACCCGGACGGAAAGGTGGCCGTGGCGCAATACAACGTGCGGGCCACCGGCCATGTCGCCAAACTCCGCAGGGACCTCAAACTCGACAAGTAGCCACCGCACAACGGTATGGGCGAGGCGGGAACGGCTCGCGCTAAACCGCGGGTACAATAGAGGCCGGTATGTGACCGGAGCGGGAATCCTTGGATCCCGGTCCGGGTACCAAACACCAGCGCGAGTGGTGAAATTGGCAGACACGCAGGATTTAGGTTCCTGTGCCTTCGGGCGTGGGGGTTCAAGTCCCCCCTTGCGCACCTTCAGGAAGTGCCCCGGTCCTTGGCCGGGGCACTTCCTGTTTCCAGCCGGGACTCAGGGCCCTGAACTAGACTGGGCTGCGGTCCGGCTGCCGCGGGCCCCAGCCCGTCCAACTGCCTTGAGGGGACAAGAGTGGTAAGCAGCAAGCTTCGCCGAGTCACGCTACAAATCGGCGCAGGCCTTCTGGCCGTGGCCTTGACCTCATGCACGGTAAGTCCTGGCCCGACACCGTCGACCTCGGCTGCGGGCAGCGCTTCGGCAGAGCCAAGCAAGACCTTCAACTTTGGCACCCCGTCGATGCCGCTTGGGCTCGATCCTGCCGTGACGAGCGACTCCGAAGCGTATCGCATCACCCGGCAAGTGATGGAAGGCCTCGTAGGCGTCGACGCATCCACTGGCCAACCGACTCCGCTGCTTGCCACCTCCTGGTCGCAAGGGAATGACGGACTCAGCTACGACTTTAAGTTGCGGTCGAAAGTCACCTTCCACGATGGGACCGTCTTTGACGCCGCGGCCGTCTGCAGCAACTTCAACCGTTGGTTCAACTTCCCCGCGACCGTGCGCCAGCAGGCACCGGGCATCGCATTCAAGCGCGTCTTCAAATCCTTCTCGGACGAAGCTTCGCTTTCGCTCTTCAAGAACTGCAAGGTCGTTTCTCCAGACCACGTCCAAATCAACCTGGCCAAGCCCTTCACGGGCTTCCTTCAGGCCTTGACGCTGCCGGCGTTCGCGATGTCATCGCCGAAAGCAATGGCCGACGGCAAGGCCGACGTCCTGGACAAGAAACTGTCAGGACAACCGGCGTCGGCCTACGCCTCCCACCCGGTGGGCACAGGACCTTACGTTTTCTCCTCGTGGAGCCAAAACCGCATCACACTCACCAGCTACAAGGGCTATTGGGGCGACCGCGGCGAGATAGCCACGGTCAACTTCATTCCGTTCGACTATCCGCAGGCCCGGCTCCAGGCCCTGCTCGCAGGAACCATCGACGGATACGACCTCGTCACCGCCGGCACCTTCGACCAACTGGTCAAGAAGGGCATGCAGATCGTCCAGCGGGATCCGTTCTCCGTGATGTACCTCGGGATGAACGAGTCGGTGGCGCCCCTCCAGAACCTTGGGGTGCGCCAGGCAATCGAGATGGCCATCGACAAAGACACCCTGATCCACAAGTTCTTCATCGACAACACGTCACCGGCGACCCAGTTCGTTCCCCCCAAGCTGAGCGGCTTCAACAACAACGCACCGTCCTTGGGATACGACCCGGACAAGGCCAAGCAGTTGCTCGCCAAGTCCGGCTACAAGGGCGAGGAACTCAAGTTCTACTACCCCCTCAATGTCACGCGCGCCTACCTTCCCACTCCGGAGAAGATCTACGCGGAGATCAGCGCGGAGCTCACCGCCATCGGACTGAACATCAAGCCGGTACCCGTGAATTGGGACGACGGCTACCTCCAGAAGGTCCAATCCCCCGGTGACCATGCGCTCCATTTGCTCGGCTGGAATGGCGCCTACTCGGACCCGGACAACTTCGTGGGCACGCTCTTCGGTGAAAACAACGGGGAGTTCGGCTACAGCGATCCACAGGTGTTCTCCAAGATCGACCGGGCCCGGGGACTCCCCGACGGCGCTGACCGCAACTCCCAGTACCAGACCATCAATGCCCAGATCGCTGCGACCGTCCCGGCTGTACCCATCGCCTTCCCCATCTCGGCTTTGGCCCTTTCCGACCGCGTCGAGAAGTACCCTTCGTCGCCTGTCTTAAACGAAGTTTTTACAAACGTTCGCCTGAAGTCTTGACGTCCCGCCGCAATTTCAGTTATGTGCCCACGCGGGGATATTCTGTGACAGCCAGTGCCGCCGCTATCGGAGATAGATCGTGACCTTCATTTCCAAGACACACCACGCTGACGTCGTCCTTATCGGGGGCGGGATCATGAGCGCAACCCTGGGTGCGTTCATCAAGCAACTCGAACCCAGCTGGACCATCTCCCTCTTTGAGCGACTCGACGAAGCCGGCCTGGAAAGCTCCGGACCGTGGAACAACGCGGGAACCGGGCACGCAGCGCTCTGTGAGCTTAATTACTCGCCTGCAGCGAAGGACGGCTCCGTCGACCCGTCCAAGGCCCTGCACATCAACGAGCAATTCCAGCTTTCCCGGCAGTTCTGGTCCCACCTCGTGGACAACAAGTTGATCGGCTCCCCCAAGGGCTTCATCAATACCGTGCCGCACATGAGCTTCGTCATCGGCGACAAGCACGCAGACTTCCTCAAGACCCGCTACGAGGCGCTCAAACCCAACACGCTCTTCCGCAGCATGGAATACACGGAAGACCAGGAACAGATCGCCAAGTGGGCTCCGCTGATCGTCAAGGGCCGCGACGCCAAGCAGCGCGTTGCCGCCACCCGCGCCGCGGAAGGCACCGACGTCGACTTCGGCGCCCTGACCCGCGAACTGACCGGCTACCTCGCTGCCAACGGCGTTGAAGTCAACTATGGCCACGACGTCACCAATGTGAGCAAAGCCTCCGACGGCGGCTGGGACCTTTCGCTCAAGCACCCCGCTTCCGGCGAGCACGGCCAGATCCACGCCAAGTTCGTTTTTGTGGGCGCCGGCGGCGGCGCACTCCACCTGCTCCAGGCTTCTGGCATCCCGGAAAGCAAGGGCTATGGTGGTTTCCCGGTATCCGGGCAGTTCTTCCGCTGCACCGACGAGGCCATTGCCGGCCAGCACAGCGCCAAGGTGTACGGCCAAGCCTCCGTGGGCGCGCCGCCGATGTCCGTCCCGCACCTTGATACCCGCTACGTTGGCGGCAAGCGTTCCCTGCTTTTCGGCCCGTACGCCGGTTTCTCCACCAACTTCCTCAAGACGAGCAGCTACCTTGACCTTCCGCTGTCCATCCGCCCAAGCAACATCATCCCGATGCTGGCCGTGGCCAAGGACAACATGGACCTGACTGCGTACCTGATCAAGGAAGTCGCCAAGCGCCACGATGCCAAGGTGGAGTCCCTCCGCGAGTACTACCCCCAGGCCGACGGCGGCAACTGGGAGCTCATCACCGCAGGCCAGCGGGTGCAAATCATTAAGAAGGACTCCAAGAAGGGTGGGGTGCTGCAGTTCGGCACCGAAGTCATCACGGCTCGTGACGGCTCCATCGGAGCATTGCTTGGCGCCTCCCCCGGCGCTTCCACCGCAGTCCCGATCATGATCGAGATGCTCCAGCGGTCCTTCCCGAGGAACTTCAAGGGCTGGCAGTCCAAGCTCAAGGAAATGATGCCAGGCTACGGCGTCAAACTGAACGACAACCCGGAACTTGCGGCCGAGCTGGAAGCGAGCACTGCCCGTTCGCTCCAACTTGAGCCTGCCGACGCCGTTCAGCACTAGCAACCGTCCGGGCTGCGGCCGGTTCGCTACAAGAAACAGACCGTAGATCCCAGGAGACAGTGCAATGTTCCGTCTGGCAAAGCTTTCACTGGCGAACAGGGCATTGATCGCGCTGATCACCGTCTTCGCGGCGGTGTTCGGCGTGATCACCATGTCCTCCCTCAAGCAGGAGCTCATCCCCTCGATCGAGTTCCCGCAGATCTCAGTGATCACGTCCATGCCCGGGGCTTCCCCGGAAGTTGTCGACAAGCAACTCAGCCGCCCGCTCGAAGCAGCACTGAACAGCGTCGAGGGCCTGGAATCGACCACGTCCACGTCGCGGAACGGTGTTTCGCAGATCTCCATGGTGTTCACGTACGGTTCGAACCTGGACCGTGCCCGCAACCAGATCGATCACGCCATCTCCAACGCCAAGCGTGTCCTGCCGGCCGACGTCGAGCCCCGGTCTTTTGCCGGCAGCATCAGCGACTTCCCGATCGTGTACCTGGCGGTGTCTTCGGACAAGCCTCTCAGCGAGCTGAACACTGACCTGCAGCGCTTGAGCGTTCCCCGGCTCCAGAAACTGGACGGAGTCCGCAGCGCCGACGTGACAGGTGGTGCAACCCAGCACATCCTGATCCAGCCCAAAGCCCAGGCCATGGCCGCCAGCGGCGCCACGGTTCAGTCGCTCACGAATGCCCTCAAGAACAACGGGACGCTGGTCCCGGCCGGAACCATCGAGGACCAAGGCAAGACGCTTTCCCTGCAGATCGGCAGCCCGGTGGACTCCCTCGACGTCATCAAGGGCTTGCCGCTGACCGGAGCGAAGGCCGGAACCACAATCGGCGGCGTTGCCGACGTGAGCATCAAGGACGACGCCGCAACCTCGATTACCCGGACCAACGGGAAACCCACGCTGGCCCTGTCCATCACGAAGAAGCCCGACGGCGATACCGTCGCCATTTCGCACGCCGTCAAGGATTCCATTCCCCGGATGGAAGCCGAACTCGGGTCCAATGCGCACTTCACGCCGGTTTTCGACCAGGCCCCGTACATCGAAAAATCCATCAAGGACCTCACCACGGAAGGCCTTCTTGGACTGGGATTCGCGGTGGCAATCATCCTCGTGTTCCTGATGTCCGTACGCTCCACGCTCGTGACGGCGGTATCCATTCCGCTGTCGCTCCTGATCACGTTCATCGGCATATCGGCAACCCACTACTCGCTCAATATCCTCACGCTTGGTGCACTGACCATCGCAATCGGCCGGGTGGTGGACGACTCGATCGTGGTGATCGAGAACATCAAACGGCACCTCAGCTACGGCGAGCACAAGCTCGGGGCGATCCTCAATTCGATCCGGGAAGTCGCCGGCGCCATCACGGCGTCCACCCTCACCACGGTTGCCGTCTTCCTGCCGATCGCCTTTGTGGGCAACCTGGCGGGCGAACTATTCCGGCCCTTCGCCCTGACGGTGACCATCGCCCTGTTGTCCTCGTTGCTCGTGTCCCTCACCATCGTTCCGGTGCTGGCGTACTGGTTCCTCAAGTCTCCGTCGCCGTCCTCGGCAGCGGAGGACGTGCGTGCAGCGGAGGACGCCCGAACCAAGGCGCACGAGGCAGAGCAACGCAGCCGACTGCAGCGCGGCTATCTGCCCATACTGTCCAAGACCCAGAAGCACCCGATCATGACCATCGTCGCCGCGGTCCTGGTATTGGGTGGAACAGCTGCCATGTCCCCTCTGCTCGCCACGGACCTGCTCGGCAACTCCGGCCAGAACAGCATGACCGTGCGCCAGGTCCTTCCTGCCGGCACCAGCCTGGAGCAGACCGGCGCCGCCGCCGCGCAGGTGGAATCGGTCCTCCGCGGGATCGACGGAATCAAGGACGTCCAGGTCACGTCGGGCAACGCCCAAACGGGATTCGCCGCCCTCACCTCAAGCGGAGCGTCGAATTCCACCTTCACCGTGGTGACGGACGATAAGGCTGACCAGCAGAAACTGCAGGACACAGTCCGGTCCCGGCTCGCCAGGGCCTCGGCTCCCGGCAAGGTCACTGTTGGTGCACAGCAAGGCGGCCTGGGCACGTCTTCCAGCGTGGACATCACCATCAACGCCGCCAACTCGGCGGATCTCAAGACGGCAAGCGACGCGGTGGCCAAGGCCATGGACGGCGTGCCCGGGAGTGCCGAGGTAGCCACCAACCTGGATGCCAGCCAGTCGGTGGTCCAGGTAAAGGTTGACCGCGCCAAGGCGGTCGCCGCAGGACTGAACGAAGAACAAGTCGCCGGCGTCCTGGCGTCCACGGTCAGTCCCATCCCCGCTGGCACGGTCCGAATCGACACCACGGACTTCCCGGTACAGATCGGCGAAGGAACCCACTTCAGCAGCATCGCCGATGTCAGGGGCATCAATCTCCCGACGCCGGCCGGGCCCGTTCCGCTGTCGAGCATCGCTTCCGTAGACCAGGTAGACACCCCGGTCTCCATCACCAGCAGCAACGGCCAGCGGAGCGCGAAGGTGACCGTCACGCCGTCGGGCTCCAACCTTGGTGCCGTCAGCACGGCAGTCACTGACCGGCTGGCCGCGGTGCAGCTGCCGGCAGGCGTTACCGCCACGATCGGCGGGGCCACGACGCAGCAGGCCGACTCGTTCCGGCAGCTCGGCCTCGCGCTCCTGGCCGCCGTCGCTATTGTCTATGTCATCATGGTGGCCGCGTTCAAGTCCCTCATCCAGCCCCTCATCCTGTTGGTGTCCGTGCCTTTTGCGGCGACCGGCGCCATCGCATTGCTCCTGGTCACGGGCGTTCCGCTCGGACTGCCTTCCCTGATCGGCATGCTGATGCTGGTGGGAATCGTCGTGACCAATGCGATCGTCCTGATCGACCTCATCAACCAATACCGCAAACCGCACGATGGCAGCCCCGGAATGAGCGTGGCGGACGCCATCACCCACGGCGCCCGGCAGCGGCTGCGCCCTATCCTCATGACGGCACTTGCTACCGTATTTGCCCTCACGCCCATGGCTTTGGGCCTCACGGGAGGCGGGGGGTTCATTTCCCGGCCGCTCGCCATCGTGGTCATCGGCGGCCTGGTTTCGTCCACGGCATTGACGCTCGTCCTTGTGCCTGTCCTTTACAAACTGGTCGAGGGCCGGCGGGAGAAGAAGGCGCTGCTCAAGGCGCTCACTCAACGCCCCGACGTCTCGAAGGACGGCATCGCAGGCCATGGCGAGGGCGACCACCTGGACTGGACCACCGGAATGATTCCCAAAGTCACCGGCCGCCGATCCGCTTCGAGCCCCGCCGAGTAGGGCGGCACACACCGGGAACAAAATGATGCCGTACCCTGTTGCGGGCAGTGATACATGCAAATGCATCTATCTTGGGATAGACTGTTGGCAGAGCCCGGACACCAACCGGGCAGGCAGAAAGGCACATCATGGAGATCGGCGTATTCAGCGTCAGCGACATCACCACTGACCCCACCACGGGCCACACCCCCACGGAGAACGAGCGCATCAAGGCCGCCGTGGCGATCGCCAAGAAGGTCGAAGAGATCGGCATGGACGTCTATGCGATCGGCGAGCACCACAACCGCCCCTTCTTCTCATCGTCCCCCACCACCACACTGGCGTACATCGCAGCGCAGACCGAACGCATCACGCTGTCAACGTCCACCACGCTGATCACCACGAACGATCCCGTCAAGATCGCCGAAGACTTCGCGATGCTCCAACACTTGGCGGATGGCCGCGTGGACCTCATCATGGGCCGCGGCAACACCGCTCCGGTCTACCCCTGGTTCGGCAAGAACATCCAGGACGGGATCGAACTCGCGGTGGAGAACTACTCGCTGCTCCGCCGGCTCTGGGATGAGGACACCGTCAATTGGAGCGGCAAGTACCGCACCCCGCTGCAGAACTTCACCTCCACGCCCCGCCCGCTCGACGGCGTCGCGCCCTTCGTCTGGCACGGCTCCATCCGTAGCCCGCAGATCGCGGAACTCGCCGCGTACTACGGCGACGGCTTCTTCGCCAACAACATCTTCTGGCCCAAGGAGCACTACCAGCAGCTGATCGGCCTGTACCGCGAACGTTATGAGCACTACGGCCATGGCAACGCAGACCAGGCCATCGTGGGCCTCGGCGGGCAGTTCTTCATGCGCAAGAACTCCCAGGATGCCGTGAAGGAGTTCCGTCCCTACTTCGACAATGCACCGGTGTACGGCCACGGGCCCTCGCTCGAGGACTTCACGTCCCAGACGCCGCTGACCGTCGGCAGTCCGCAGGAAGTCATCGAAAAGACCCTGACCTTCCGCGAGTACTTCGGCGACTACCAGCGTCAACTGTTCCTGGTGGACCATGCCGGCCTGCCGCTCAAGACCGTCCTGGAGCAACTGGACCTCTTCGGCGAAGAAGTCCTGCCGGTCCTGCGCAAGGAATTTGAGGACCGCAAGCCGGCCCACGTACCTGACGCACCCACCCATGCATCCCGGGTGGCGGCGTCCGTGATCGCCTCGGCCAGTGAGGCGGTTGCCGAGGCTGTCAGCGACGGCGCAGGGGGGAACCCGTGACCACCAAAGCGCCCACTTCGTCCGCCGTGCGCCTCGCCGCCGAAACGTGGGAGTCCTTGTTCCGCTCCCAGGTGGCGGTGATGCGCCGCCTCCAGTCCGGGCAGGCGTTCAAGAAGCTGCCCATCAAGGAGTACGACGTCCTGTTCACTCTTTCCCGCTGCCCCACGGGCAAGCTGAGGCTGAACGAGATCAACGACCATGTCCTGCTCAGCCAATCCAGCCTGAGCCGGCTGGTTGACAGGTTGGAGAAGCGCGGGCTCGTCGAGCGCAGCATCGCCCCCGACGACGGCCGCGGGATCCTGCTGGGCCTTACCCCGGCCGGGCAGGAACTACAGAAAGAGATCGGGCGGGAGCACATCCGCGACATCGCCGACCTTGTGGCTCCGGCCCTGACGGCCGAGGAGCAGCGTGAGCTTCTGCGCCTGACGGAGAAACTGCAAGCGTTCGTCGCACACAAGCAGCCGCGCGAAGGCTAGCGGAGGACGACGAGCTTCGCCGGGTCCTCATCCGGCAGCTCGTCGGCCACTACCGCGCTGACCTTCAAGCTCTTCAACGACAGGCTGCCGCCCACCGTGGAGAGGAACGCCGTGTCGGAGGAATCGCGTCCGGCCGTGATGCGCAGCATGGATTCGCGCGGAGCCAGGCCGGTGGGATCGATCACGTACCACGTTCCGTCGATGTGGGCCTCAGCCACGGCATGGAAGTCCATGGGGCTCAACCCGGGCGCATACACCGCGGCGAGCCGGGCGGGGATGTCCTTGGAGCGCAGGAGGGCAATGGCAAGGTGGGCGAAGTCCCGGCAAACACCCTTGCGGTGCAGAAGCGTTTCCACGGCTCCATCCGTCCCCCGCGAGGAGCCGCTGACGTACCGCAGCTCGTCGTGGACCCAGTTCCGGACTGCATGCAACAGTTCCTCGCCGTGCAGCCCGCCGAACTCGGCGTACGACGTCGGAAGGAGCCGATCGGACTCGGCATAGCGGCTGGGCCGCACATAGCGGATGAGCTCCATCCGGGAGGACTCATCGGGGGCACCAAAGCCCGTCACAGAGGCGCGGTAATCAACTGTTACCTCGCTGGGTTCGGCGAACTCCATGTACTGGAAACGCCCACCGTGATGGTCCGTCAGCTCGGTGAACGGAACAGCTTCGCCTTCCACTGTGACTGACAGCTCTTCGGTCAACGACTCATAGCCGGCATTGCTGGCCACGGCTATTGCCATGGCCACTTTGGTGTTGGCGACGGTCTTGAAAACGAGCTGGGCAGCAACGTTGCGTTCCATGGATCTCCGGAGTGTTGCGGCTGGACAACCCAATTAAAAATGCGGAGTTGGCGCCGATCTGTGTCTGTCAATCCTGGTTCTACAGATTGACCTTCAGAGACAATAGCATCCGCTGGACGTTGGCGAATTCGGAACTCTGGTCAACGTACTTGGCGGCTTGGTCCAAGGTGTCAAAGGACTTCGCGGGAGCAACCACTTCGTCCGTCGCGAAGGCATGCACGGCGGGCATGTCCCCGAAGTAGTAGTTGCCCTTTCCTGCGGGCCCCACCACAAGGTTCCGCAGCTGGCAGGCCTGGCCGTCAGATCCGGCCACCAGGTTGGTAATTCCGTATGAACCGAAGAATTTGTAGCCTTGGATGACCCGGAACACCACGTGCGGGGGGATCGTGGAATCACCGTCCGCATGGGGCAGGTCAATGGGCACGCTGCTTACCACCACGTAGGGACGCTTGGCGGCCGGATTGCAGTCAGCCGGACTCGCCGAAGGCAGTCCCGTCTGCAGGGTCGCCAGATACCCGCCCTTGGCGTCTTTGACCTCGATCTTCAGGGCACCCGGCATGGAACCCGCGTCGGGCGCCACCGATTGCGCAATCCAGTCGCTCGGAAGGTCGAAGCTGACCTTCTTGGCCGCATCCGAGTATGTCTTCCACGCCGACGCGGTTGCTCCCGCCGTCGCTGTACTTCCTGCGGAGGGGCTTCCCGTGGAACTGCCCGACGGCGGGGCCGTACCCGAGCCCGACGGCGTCGCGGTCCCGGGTGCCGCACTGTTGGACCCGGCAGTCCAGACGGGTCCGCCCTTGCCCTCGGAACTACAGCCGGCCGTGGCGACCACGATGAGCGCACCGAGGACGGCGACTGAAAACTTCAACGGGATCCGCTTTGCTCTCATGCGCACCAGCCTAGCGGCGCCGAGCCGCCGCCTGCCCGTCCGGATCGGCGTTTCGCACGCGCAAACCCGGCCGAAGCACGCCGGGCCGCTCCGGCCTGCGTCGTAGGACTAGGCTGGACGCATGGCTCCCGATCAGCTTGATGAGGACGAAAACAATGTGGCGGACATCTCCGCCGTGGACATCGCGGACTGGCGCTTGCGCACCTTTGCCTTGTACGACGACGTCCGCAAGATCGCGATGGACGATCCGTTCCAGGCCCATGTCTACTGGCGCCAGGAACGGGACCGCATGTTCGGAACCCATCCGGCCTCGGCACTGACTCCCGCCAGCAAGCGGGCTTTCTCGGGCCTGCGCACCGCGGACTACGATCCCCGGTTTCGCCGCTACGCCTCCCTTGCCCCGGAAGGCGCGGGCCAGGAGATGAACGTCCAGACCGGAACCGACGGCGTGGTGCCGTTTGTCCGCCTCGGCACCTTCGACCTCGACGAGCTTGGCTCACTGGCTGTGTGGCGGCTGCGGAGCTACGGCGGCGGTATCTTTGTGCCCTTCCGCGACGCCACGGCCGGCAAACCCGAAGGAAGCTACGGCGCCGGCCGATACTTGCTGGACACCATCAAGGGCGCCTTCCACGGCTTACGGGGATCCGGGCAACAGGAATTCGTGCTCGACTTCAATTTCGCCTACAACCCGTCCTGTGCCTACAACGAGGCCTGGGCGTGCCCCCTGGCCGGGCCGGCGAATCGCCTGGCCGCGGATATCCCTGTGGGCGAGCTCTACCTCCCCGTCTAACCGGGCCGTCCAAACAGGCGCGAGGACGTAGGATGTCTTCATGACTTCCTCACGTCCACGCCGGATCGCCCGCGTCCGCCCGCTCTCGCCCATCTCGCCGGACGAACACTTCTTCGTCGCCAACGACGCCGCCGACTTCGCTTCCGCAGAAGGCCGGAACTGGACTGTGGTGGACAGCCCGTTCCCCGGTTCGCCGGCAAATGGCAGCAGTGCCGGGCGGCCCGGGTGGCTCGAGGGCGCCGGGGTTTCCGAGGATGCGTTCACGTTCCTGGCGCCGTCTGTTCCCGCCAACGTGTTCGGCATGGCGCACAACACCGGCCAGCCCGGCCGTGACCTGCCCGCGCAGGCGTTCCACAAGGCCGCCACGAGTGTCATCGGACCGGGTGACGCCATCGAACTCGCCTCCGACGTCGGCTACGTGGACCCCGAAGCGGAACTGACCGTCGTCGTCGGACGCAAGGTCCGTGGCCTCACGCTCGATAACGCGCGCGACGCCATCCTCGGTTTCACGATAGGCAACGACGTCTCGGCGAGGGACCTGCAAAAGACCGACGAACTGTGGATCAGCGCGAAAAGCCAGGACACGTTCACTCCTGCGGGACCGTGGATCGTCACGGACCTCAATGACGGCGATCTTTCGATCGGCATCGTCCACAACGGCAGGGAATTGCGCACGGCCAGCACGGCCGACCTCGGATGGAAGGTGGACGAGATCCTTGTCTACCTGACCTCGTTCATGACATTGCACCCCGGCGACCTGGTCCTCACGGGCTTCCCGGCCGAGTGCGCCAGGATCGAGCCCGGAGACCTCGTGACCTGCCGGATTGAGGGCATTGGAGAGCTCAGCAACCCCGTCATCGCAGCATCTTGGGAGAAATTTCCCAGCTAGATATGAAAGGCTTGGGCCATGGAGCATCCTGCCGTGCCGGCAATTGAGACGCGGCAGACGTCCCTTTCCAGGCCAAATACACGCAAGCGCCGCAAAGGCGTGCTGCGCTATCCGGTGGTCAGGCAGCTCATCCGTTTCACCGGCGTCGGGATCATCTGTACCGTTACCTCGCTGGCGCTGTACGCGCTTTTCCGGCCGTGGATGGGACCCCAACCTGCCAACGCCGCGGCCCTGATCATCACCTCGTTCATGAACACGGCCCTGAACCGGCGGCTGACCTTCAAGATCAGCGGCAACCGGAAGAGAACACGGGACCACCTGAACGGGCTGATCGTGATCGCCGTGGCGCTGGTCATCACGGGCGGGAGCCTGGGCGTGCTGCATGCGTTCAGGCCCGAAGCCACCCTCGCCGAGGACCTCTGGACCACCACGCTGTCCGGATTCGTCGCAACGGCCGTGCGGTTCACGATGCTGCGGCACTGGATTTTCCGCAGGGCCCGCCACGTCTGATTCGCTGTCGGTTTCCCAACTGACTAGCAGTAGATGCCGTTTTGAGCCGTCTAAACGACAACAAATGCGAGCTAGTTGGGGTGGGGACGGTCAGCGGCGACCGAGCCCCTGCACGCTCCCGACGGCGGCAGCCACGGCTTCCGCGGCTTGCTCCAGTTCCGCTGACGTCACCGCGGAGTCGAAGCTGAAACGGACAGCTGTGTGGGCCACCTCGGGCTCGATTCCCAAGGCCAGCAGGACCGGCGAGGGAGCGTCGGATCCAGCGGCGCAGGCCGATCCGCTTGAGCACACCACCCCGAGCCGCTCGAGCTCCAGCAAGACCGACTCCCCGCTCGTGCCGGGGAAGCAGAAGGACGCAACCGACGGCAAGCGCTGCGAGGGGTGGCCGGTCAGCACTGCACCAGGCACAGCCTCAAGGACAGAGCGGATGAAGGCATCCCGCAACTCCGAGACGCGCCCGGCCAGTGCGGACTGTCCGGTGTGGGCAAGGGCCAGTGCCGTGGCCAGCGCAACGGCACCCGCCACGTTTTCAGTCCCGGAGCGCCTGCCCCGCTCCTGGCCGCCGCCATGGACCAGCGGCTCAAGGCGCAACCTGCCTTTGGCATAGAGCACGCCGCTGCCCTTGGGCGCGCCGAGCTTGTGGCCCGAGATACTCAGGGCATCTACTCCCAGTTCCTTGACGCCTATGGGCAGCCAGCCGGCAGCCTGGACTGCGTCCGTATGGAACGGCACGCCATGTTCCGCAGCCACCTCCGCGAGTTGGCGCACGGGCTGCACGGTCCCTATCTCGTTGTTCGCATACATGATGCTGACGAGGGCTGTCTCCCGACCCAGCACAGCCCGGAGCGCCTCCGCCGTCACCACACCGTGCCGGTCCACGGGGACCACGTCCACCTCGAACCCATGGACGCGTTGCAGGTAGAGTGCGGATTCCTCGACGGCGGGATGCTCTATGGCACTGATGACAACGCGGTTTAGGGCAGGATCCGCCGCCCGCCTCGCGAGGGCGATTCCTTTCACTGCCAGGTTGTCTGCCTCGGTGCCGCCGGAAGTGAAAGTGATCTCCCCGGGCCGGCAGCCCAGGGCCTTCGCTACCGCCGAGCGGGCACCCGACAACGCGTTCGCAGCAGCTTCGCCGAGGCTGTGATGACTTGAAGGATTGCCGAACTCCCCCGTCAGGTACGGCCACATCGCTTCGAGGACTTCCCTGCGGACGGGCGTCGTCGCCGCAGCGTCGAGGAAGATCATGGCGTCAGCCGAGTCCCAAGGAGGGGGCCGGCGTCACGTCGAGCGTCACGTCCAGGCCCAGGTCCAGCGCGTTGACGCTGTGCGTGAGTCCGCCGATGGAAATCACGTCCACTCCCGCGGCGGCGATGTCCGCCACGGTGTTGACGTTGACGTTGCCGCTCGCCTCGACGACGGCGCGGCCAGCCACCTGCTTCACGCCGGCACGGAGTTCCTCAAGGGAAAAGTTGTCCAGCATGATCGTGTCCACCCCGGCCGCCAGCACGGGTTCGATCTGCTCGGCCCTGTCCACTTCCACTTCGAAATGTGTGGTGTGGCCCAGCTGGGCTTTGGCGGCCATGAGCAGTGCAGTGAGTTTCGCGGAATCGCCACCGGTCATCACGGCCAGGTGGTTGTCCTTGGCAAGAACGGCATCGGACAGGCTGTAACGGTGGTTGGCTCCCCCGCCACAGCGCACGGCGTAGCGTTCGAGCACCCGCAGCCCCGGGGTGGTTTTCCGCGTGTCAGTAATGCGGGCCTTGGTGCCATCGACCAGCTTGACGAACTCGGCGGTCTTCGTCGCAATGGCGCTCATGCGCTGGGCAAGGTTGAGCCCGACGCGTTCGGCGAGCAGCACCGAGCGCGCGCGGCCGCTGACCCGCGCGAGGTGGGTTCCGGCGTCGAACGCTTCACCATCCGCGAGCAACAGCTCCACTTCGGTGTCCGGGTCGATGAGCAGCATGGCGTCACGGAACACTGTTCCGCCGCTGAAGACCCCTGGAACCCGGGCATTGAGCACGGCGGTTGCACGGGCCTCGGCGGGAATGAGCAGCTGGGAGGTGATGTCGCCGCTCGGCGCGTCCTCCGCGAAGGCCCGCTCCAGAATGTCCCGGACGGGTGCTGCGGGGAGGGTCAGGCTAGTCATTGACGAGGCTCGCTTTCCGGCGGATCGTTTATCTCTGAACAATTTCTTCGCGTTGGGTTTCAGCCGCGTCACTGCGGTAATGCGCCCCGAGCGACCCCCGGCGCGCCCCCGCAGCCCGCACCAACAACTGCGCAGCCAGGAGCAAATTAGCATCCTCGTGCACGCGCGGATCCGCAGAGTCCGGCACATTCTCAGGAAGCACGACGTCGGCCCAAGCGTCGAGTGCCTCGGCCGCCTCCCGGAGCAACCCCCCGGTCCGGAGAACCCCCGCCTTGGCAGTCATAAGCCGACGAAGCGCGGTTCGTGAAAAGGGGCTCGTGCTGGACTCCGTCTCAAAAGCCCGCCGGGGCGCAGG
>FTCF01000523.1_pt1 | contig 16299 bp, 17 predicted proteins | sample 1639631 | NCBI WGS metagenome assembly FTCF01 (sample SAMEA3914864, study PRJEB12502) | metagenome | biome: forest; material: soil | place: USA | collected 2012-03-12 | depth 0.3 m
CGGCTCAAATTAACAGTGTGGGAACAGTGGCTCTAGAACGGATTCATCAAAGAACCGGAAGACCTGATGAGAACATCCACCTGATCCGGGGTTCCAAGGCAAAGCCGTGGCCTTGGCGGAGGCGGCGAGCCGGGCTCGTATCTCTTGGGTTACGAGATGACGTGGCGTGTAGCGATTAGGGCACCTTCACCGGGCATTTAATCGGGCGGGTCACACGGGAATCAGAGAGTGCCTGCACATCGGTTTTCTCGAAGCTCAGGCGTGAAGGTGGCGAGCTGTCCGGCGGAGGACCGGCTTACGGGCGGCACTACACCAAGATTCGAGGGGACCATTCGATCCCGGCATTAGGTGATCTGGTGACGTTCTTGCGAAAGCTTGCTGTGTTTCCGCCCCGGTCCAGGGCAGGCAGTTCCGCTACGGCGACGACGGGACCATTGGCTTCTGAAATCCGGTGACCTACGCTGAACCCGGCACTTCGGCGGCTGAGCTGCCCTCGCCGCGCTAGCCAGAGCATTGGGGTCTGCGAACGAGCTACCAGATGTGACAAGGTCGTCGCGAGCCCTACCCTATGCCCCGGGCGATGTAGACCTGTTCGGTGGTTATCAGGAGAGGGCCCAGGGATCTGCGGGCCTCCTCGAGGGTGTCAGGGTCGGGAAGAGGTCCCTCAAACCAGGATGGAAGATTCCGGTGCTGCAGGAGCGTCGATGCCGCCCCTACTTGTTGCGCTGTCCATATGGGTGGGAGGGGATCCGGCAATTGGTGCCCCGGGCCGAGGACCTGGATGCCGTAAGCATCCGGTACCTGCTGGTGCAAAAAGAAGGTTGCGAATTGAGAATCGCTGAGGTGTGGCCGCGCAGGCCAGTGATAGTCCTGGAATACATGCCATGATGGACCTACGAGTCTGGCCCGTTTAACGCACCCGTACTCGATCTGATTGGCCAGGGACCCCAGCAGTTCGGCCAAGTCAGCCACGGCGGGCTCCCAGCGCCGGTCCGGATCTTTCCGGCCAAACTGAACAGTCCCCCATTCACCGAATTCAACATTCCTGATTTCCTCGGGCCCGTTGACGCAAGCAAGGGAACTCGTTGTGTAGGGGTCCCACCCGGTTTTGAGTACGGCTTTGCGCTGGCTGGCTGTGCATTTCACGTGGGACCAGGCCGTGGTCACGTAATGGGTGCCGGATGGTAGCTGGCACCATTCAAGGGCCACGTCAATCAGAGCGTCCATCAGCTCGACGGGCACAATCAGTCGGTTGAAGGCCTTGGGGTCTGCCTCCCCGATCAAACGCACCCCGGCCATGTACCCAGCCATATCCAAGTCGGGGTGTCCGACGATCCGGTGCTCCCGCGGAAGAGCCCGGAGGGCTCCGGTTGCACCCTCGGCCTCGATGCCGGCGGCCAAAGCTTCCAAAAGGGACCGTGCTCTTGCCTTCGAGTCCGCACGGTGGATGGCAACGATGGGGCCCAAGGGGTATGGTGCGACTCCGCCGCGGCCGGCCCCGGCGGCGGGCGAGTCCATTTTGGCAAGTACCCGTTCGAGAAGTGTTACTGCTTCGGCTTCGGGAAGGTCAGATTCAAAATAGGTCCGAAGGATCGGAACATCCACCCACGATTTCAGGATGGCCTTGGTGTAGACCTGAACAGATTCCATGAAGCCTCATCCCATATCGAAGGAGTAAGAGCCGCCGTTGTTATTGGTTCCGACCCATTCCAACACAACCCACCCCCAGAGGCGCCATAGCCTCCTACACCTGGGACCACTCCAATAGGCTTAATGCTGCCAACGGTGCGAAAGGCGGACGAGCAGAGACAAGTCCGTCGCTACCGCGACAATCGCACGCTGGGAGATCGGCTTGCGGGCGCGGATCGGCGGTTGACCGCGCCGCTGCTGGAGCAATGAGTTGCTCGTTACCGGGTGGGGCAAGATAGCAGCATGGCTCATGAATATGCGACGGATGTCCCGTCGCCGGGTGGTATGGGGGACGACAACGGGAGCTCCTGGGTCCAGATCACCGAGGAGGCCCGCATTCGGGCATCCATACCGCCGGACCTCGGGTCCCCGGTTTGGGAAGGCAGCTGGCTTCGCAGGAGGCTGTGGCTGAGACGCGCGGCTGTGGTCGTGGTCATTGCAGCGATCTCGGCATTGCTCGGATGGGCTGTCATCGCTGGGATTAAACACGCATTCGCCAGCTACACAAGGACCGATGGAATCGTCACTGCCCAAACCGAAACAGGTCGTCACTCTGACGGATGCCAGCTGGATCTCGACTACACCGTCGGCGGGCAGCAGCTGCAGGGTGTTACGAGAGTCAACGCCGTCTGCAACACGCTGCCCGGGCCCGGCTCCCGCGCCGCGCTCAACGTCGACACAACCGATCCGCACGACATCTGGATAGATGGGGCCAGCGATGCGAACCATCCGAATCCCCTGCTCTTTGGTCTCTTTTTCCTGTTCGTTCCGGCCGCGGTTGCCTTCGCGCTCTGGACCGAGCTCACCGACTACGGCGGGATCCGGAAGCTACTCGCGTCCGGGGCCCAATGGCGGCAGTTCGAGGCGACCGTCACGCGGAAAACGGGCAGCCGCAGCGGCATCACGGTCAGATTGGAGGCAGAGGATGTCTCAGGAAACCTGTGTCCCTTCAATGTTTTCTATAAATTCATCAGCCCGATTGGCTCTGTACGGAAAGGCGACAAGGTCACATTGACGCTGATCGCGAATGGCAAATGGCAAGCACTCATTTGGAGGCCCGACCTCAAGCAAATCTACCTCGCACATATCAGCAGATCGCTCTAGCAATGAAGCGAACCGTTGCCGAGACCTGGGGTTGCATGGGACGGAACCTGCCTGCATCAGCGATTCTGTCCGGTAAAGGATCCCTTACCGGGCACCCCACCGGCGCAACTCGAACCCGGCTGCACCACATAAGATGCACGGCTACCTCCACTTGCCGGGGCTTCCGGCAAGGAGCTTGACGGAATCATTTTCAGGGCGAAGACCCTGGACTTGCGGATTCTCCACGACCTGACAGTACAGCCGTTGCTAGCCTGTCCAGCGACTCCGGTCTTGCGGCGAGGTCCACCTTGCCCTCGTCTGTCAGTAAGGTCACGGATTGGTACCCGTATACCGGCATATATTTGCGCTCCTTGCCGGCGACTTTCCGGCGCTCCGGAAGGACTTCCTGCACTTTCAACTCCGTCGGCCGTCCGGATGGCTCCAGGTTGTCGTAGACTGCGGGCTGGAACAGGATGGATCCCGCGCCGGGCGTTGCAATGCCTTGGTTCCAGATACCGCTGAGCGAACCTGGACGGGAGTCCGGGTAGCGGATAAAAGCCCTGAACTGGCCGTTTTGGTCGAGGCGCTGCTTGGTCTTACGTACATTTCGTACGTTGAACAGTGCGAAAAGCCAGTAGACCAAGGTGTTCGTGAAAGTCCTGAACATGACGGTTGCAGGGTCGCCTGCATCAAAGACCAGCCAAGCAGAGGCTACCAAGACGAAGACCAGAACGTAACCGAACGCCAAGGTCAGATGCGGGTGCCCCCGGACCCACTTCTTCATGACGACCTTCCCGTGCTGGGGCGACTGGCACTCATCCGACCTGAGCCTGGTCCAAGGCCCTTTTTAGCCCGTCGATGTCATCTACGTCGTAGAAGGCGACCGCCTGTCCCATGCCGAGGCTGAAAAAATCGAGCCCCGTATTCTGGTACATGCCCAAAAGGCCCATAAGGCCTTGGTATCCGAACGTCACGCTTACATGCCGCCCGTCCCTGGCCCGGTCCACCTTTGTTGGCATCGCGATGACTGGGGAATCGGCTACTGACCTGTCCCCCGTGCAGACGATGGCACGCGAATTGGTCAGGCCGTAGATCGTTGCTCTCTTCCGCCGCTTTTTGAAGATGAAACGCCCGAAAATGAAGTAGAGGCCCACCAGAACAAAGGGAATGCCCCAGATGACAAACAGGGGCTGCCTGACTGTCGTAATAGCCGCAACCTCCCAAAAGACCGCAAACCCTCCCCAGAGGACACTGAACGGCACAAGGAAGGCGTCAGCCGAAGTGAAGCGAACCCGCGGGTCCGGTTGTCCCACCCACAACAACCGCTCACCTTGGCGGAGGAGGGGAAGGAGGCGGCTTCGTGGATCGTTCATGCCGGAAGTCTTGCACAGCCCGCTCCCTACTGGAATGGGCGGCACTACCGAAACCTCGAGACCGAGATTCGCATGCATTACGGCGCCCGTATGCCGATTGTCATATGGGACAGCAGCTCCCGACGGCCAGACCCACGCTTGCGCCATCAGCCGACCTCCTTCTTCTTCCGTCGACCGAAGAACTCGCAGCTGATTGCCCGTCACTACCGGACTCGCCTAAGAGGTCTTGGAATCACGGTGGCCTTCTGTTCGGCAGTATCGGCGAGACTACTGTGGGCTGCCGCCCCTCCCGACGAACTGAGAGTCCTCGAGCCGGCGGCGACCAAAACCGCCCTGCTCACACTCACGGCAGTCCTGGGTAGGGTTTTACCTCTGGGTGTCCGCGCTCACCCCCCCTGATTGGCGTCACCTTCCACGACACGACGCGACATCGTTCATCGCGGTCATTGGAGCGATCGGGATGGCTGTCGCCAGTATCCCGGCTCTCCATGAAGCTATTGAGGATCCGGAGAACCCTGGTGTGGGGCAGGTCTAGCGGGCCAGATGGTCAGGGCGCATCCTGCGTCCTATTCGTACACGATGCTGTCTTCATCCGAGCGTTCAGCGCCTTGGTTCCCGCCGGTTCCTGGTTGGTCTATGCTGCGGGTTGCGGCCAGTGCACGCAGGCTGAGATGTGGTGCCGGGCGGGCTCCCAGCGTGCTTCCCCCGCTGACGTCAAGGGTGGCGCCCGTGGTCCGGGAAGCGTGAGCGGAGAGTAGGAACGCGACAGCCTCGGCAACGGTCTCGGGGTCACTGATCCCGCCGAGCACGGCGAAGGTGGACAGGTATTCGCGGACCTCGTCGATACGGAACGCGATATGCCCGTCGTCGGTAAACCCGGGGATCACGGTGTTGATCCGGATCGCGCGTGTTGCGAGCCATTCTGCCGCGTTCATTGTGAGGGACTCGATCGCGGCCTTGCTCATGGCATAGACGATGTCGCCAGGACTTGAGAAGTGTGCGCCTGCAGAGGATACGTTCACGATGCTGCCACCTGGGTGCATCCGGGTGACGAGCCGCTGTGTTAGGAAGAACGGGGCCTTCACGTTGAGTGCAAAGTACTCGTCGAACTGAGCCGGCGTCGCGTCGGAGAACGACGGACCGAGGAGTTTCGCGGCGTTGTTGACGAGGGCATGTAGAGCATGTGTCGGTTGCGAACGGAGGAGATCGTCGACTGAATCCACAAGTTGACCCACTCCTTCCTCGGTTCGTAAGTCAGCTTGCACCATCGAGCATGTGCCGCCGAGTTCCCAAACTTCGCGTTGAAGTTTCGATGCCCGGTCGGAGTTGCTCGCGTAGTGAGCGATGACTACTGCGCCGCCGACGACGAGCCGATGGACGATTGCAGTGCCGATGCCTCCGGTGGCGCCGGTGACCACGGCGACATGCTGCGGATGCTCAGCCATGTTGCGCCCAAATGGGGTGCGTGCTGTATTTCGGAATGCGTTCGGCGCGGATCGGATCACGCATCACGGAGTTCAACTGGGGTTTCGCGTCGGACAAGCATAAGGATCGTCTTGAGTATGGCCTCAAGCCTCGCGGGTGCCTCAGTCCAGGCGTTGCGGGACGCCAAGAGGTCCTTCGTTCCCATGCCCGCAGCGACGATGAGCCAGACGGTCTCGTCGAGATTGACCCTGTCATGAAGCAGCCCCATGTCCTTGGCTTCATCGAGTTGTCTGAACACGAAGTCACGCCAGACGGCGAACGGATCGAGTCGTCGTTCGGGAAAGTGTTGCCGGGACTCATCCGCCAGGCGGACTCCAGCCCTGACGACAACATCGTTGGCCAGGTCGGCGCCGATGGAACGAAAGACGTAAAGCAGACGTTCGATAGGATCGCTGGTTCGTTGGGCTGCTTCCCGTTGAGTTCGTTGCATGCATTCACGTTCGTAATCCAGGACAGCCGCTCCCAGCGCGTGCATCGTGGGGAACCACATTTCGAGACTCTCGATGGGCACGTGAACGATCGCTGCGATCCGCTCAAGAGTGACGGTGATGTAAGGTTCAGCGGCAAGCATTTCGGCGGCGGCCTGGAGAATGGATCCGCTCGATGATGCATCCTGCCCGAAGGAGCCGGCGCTTGCGGGTGCACCCGGATAGCCATAAGAGTCCTTGCTCATGGTTGCCGGGCTTCTTCGTAGGCCAATGCTGCCCGTGCCGTTACACCGGATGACGCCTTTGAGTCGACCCGAACATCGTGGAGCTGCCGGCCGGTTCGGGCGACGGTGCGGTCGCGAACGAGACGTGTGGATGTGTGAAGAGATGCGGGCACCCGTGTCGGGGGAGAAGGGAGTCTGAGCTGCATGGTGCGCATCCACAGATTGCCCGCGCCTGATCTGCCTGTCTGCGCTGACTCGTAGATTGCAACCTGAGTGAGCTGGCCCATGGTGACCAAGTAATCGACGGCCGTCAGTGCGGGCCAGAAGACGGACTCCAGCCCTCCCGGTGTCCGCGCGTCTGAGGCCGGGCCGGAAAACTCGTGTTCTGCGCTGAGAGTTTGATGGGTTGCTTTGTAGGCGGTGAGCAGTGTTCGCGAAACTGTGTTCCTATAGAGCCCGCCATATACCGTGCTGCCAGCGGGCGGCGACCACGCTGTTTCTCTTCGCGCGTCGCCGGTTGCATTTTGCGTGGACAGGGTCAGCCGGGCGCGGATGTTTCCGACCACCGCAGCGACCACAAGTGTATGTCCGTAAACGTCGATTTCGACTGTAAGCGGCACCCGGTCCAGTTCAAGCCAAGGCGCGCTGCCGGATCTCAAGTCAACACACTGAACCCAGCAGTTTCCCAGCACCCTTGGGAAGTCGACCGGTTCCGATTGTTCAAGGAGCACCAAGGGAAGAACGATTGCGTCGACGGAACTCAGGTGTGCGACGCGGACACCACCGTCGGGGTTAGTCGACCAGTCCTGCGGATACACAACCGAACCTACGGCTTCGAGTGGGTGCCCTGGTCTCCTGCGGCCGGAGGCTCCCACCACGTGTGACACCCGGCGGTAACCCGCAGCGAAGTAGCGGCCATTCGCCGGCCCAAGAGCCTCCTCGATCGAAACCCCAATCATGCTGCTACGTTACAGACCTATCTGTATTTTTAGAAGCATTTTCCCGGTTGTGGGTCGAGGGCGCTTGATAAGGTTACGTAGTGACGAATAATCAAACAGGGCGCCCTTTCGTCCCGGGCATTACTGAAGCCCTGATCCAGGCCGCTGAGCGGATCATGGTAACCGAGGGTTTCTCGGGACTCTCCATTGACGGGCTCGTCACGGAGGTGGGCACGACAAGGCCTACGTTCTACCGCCGGTACCCCAGCATCGCCCATCTCGCCTTCGAGGTCATTGAGGCCCGTTTCGGAACCGGCATGCAGGTCGACACCGGTTCACTATACGGGGATCTCCTGAAGCTTCAGCGTGAGGATATCGCCATGTTCGCTTCTCCGCTTGTCCGAAACAACCTGCCTGGACTTCTGGAATCTGTTCGCACGGACCCGAGGGTGCGCGACAGGTACCGTGACGATTTCGTCGGCCCGCGTCGCGCGAACGTCGCGAGAGTGATAGCTGCGGCAGTCGAGCGTGGGGAGTTGGCCGACCGGAGCGTCGACGTCGATATGGTGTGCGACCTCCTTGTTGGCCCCATCCTGGCTCGCACCTTGTTGCCCCTGGCGGTGTCCGCCGATGACCGTCTCGCCCGGCAAACCGCACAATTTGTAGTGGGCTACCTCCAATCGACGGTCGTGGAGTGACGGAACCTTACTAGCAGCAGATCACGACCGATCGCACTGGTGGCTTACACGGCTGGTCTTCTCTTTGCGTCGCCGAGGGTGATGTGTCGATCGCTTCGTCCGGATACTGAGTCGTCATGCGTCACGACGATCACGGCTTTGCCGGCGTCGGCCAGGGTTCTGGTGAGGGTCAGGACGTGGTCGCGGTTGGCATTGTCGAGGGAGCCTGTTGGTTCGTCGGCAAGGATCATCTGGCACGGTTTGAGGATGAGGCGGGCAATGGCGAGACGTTGTTGTTCTCCGCCGGAGAGTTCGTAGACTTTGCGATTCGGGTCAAGGTCGAGGCCTACCCGTTCCATAGCGCTTGCCCGGGAATCGCCTTTTTCCTTGCGCGTTCCCGGGGTGTAGGTTTGTGCGATCTTGAGGTTTTCGGTCACGGTCGCGTTGTCGATCAGGGCGTAGTTCTGAAAGAGATATCCAAGGCGAAGCCTCAGGTGTAAGCGTGCGCTGCGGCTACCCGGGTGAGGGGCACGGCGGCCGAATAACTTGATCTCGCCCCTGTCAGGCCGATCAAGCAGGCCAAGCATGTTAAGGACGGTTGTCTTCCCGCTTCCGCTTGGACCTGTAATAGCGACGATCTCGCCTGAGTGCACCTTCAAGCTCAGGTCCGAGATGATTTCATGGCCCCGGAAACCTTTATGGACATTCAGGAATTCGCATACGACGTGGGACATTAGAGTTCCCCTTTCAGGATGTTGGGAGTGCGCCGCCGTTCTGTGAGCCACAGGACTCCTACAGCGACCAGGCCCTGAACGGCGCTGACGGCAACAGCCGCGGTGAGCGTGGAGAGCGGCCCGGTGTCGGCAAAGGAGAACGGCCGGAAACCGGCCAATACCAGCCCGGAACCGAGCACGGCCTGGACAGCCCACACAATTGCTCCAAGCTTGATGAACTCGCGGTAGCGCCTCCATGTTGACAGGCCGAACAGGCCGCGGACGACGATTCTGCGCGCGAACCGCTCGAACGCGATCGTCAATGTCTGCGCGGTGACAATGATGAGCAATACCACCAGAGCGGCCAGCACGATCGTGGTGTTGCGGAGGCTCTCCTGGAGGTGGCCGATCTTGGCGAGCTGATATTCGTTGATGGTTACCAGGTGACGCAGGTTGTCGTCCAGGCTCAGCCTTTTGAGCAGGGGCCGGAGGGCTGTGATCGTGGCCTGCGAGCTCCCTTCTACCAGCGGGACCTTCAGTCCGGCGCTGGCGTCACCCGTGACGGCGTTGAGCCGGTCCACGCCCAGGCTGTTGGCCCGGGTGATCACTTCAACGATGGGGTCCTCCACCGAGCCGCCGGAGGAGGTGGCGACGTCGGGGTTGAATGTGAAAATTCGCTGGCGGTTGTCCGTCCAGATGATCCGCACGCGGTGATCTTGCGCAGCGATGCTCTTGTCACGGTGGAAGATCGTCTTCTCGGCGGAGAGTGCGCTATCGCGTTGGGCCCGGAAATATGCGGTGATCTCTCGGTCCTGGGAGCGGAATTGCTCGGGCACGAGCAATATCCACGACGATTCACTCTCATCGACCGTGACCGGCCGGCCGTTTGTGTCACGGATCGGGTATGTGTGGAGGTAGGCAGGATTTACTTGCATTGATCGGTACTGGCCGGCCTGTTGACTTTGCTGGAGCGCTGTCTTTGAGAATGCGCCGGCGTACACATAGAGGGCCCCGCGGGCGGTGAGTGCGTCGTAGAGGTCGGTGGCTTGAACGATGGATGAACCGGGCTGGCCGGTCTGCAGGTCCACTGCATCGTTGCCGTTGCTCACCGGAACGAAAACACCATACCCGGTTGTCGAGGTCCAATGTTGCAGCGATTCGCGTTCATTGTTGATCGCATCCACGTTGGACCAGGCGCCCGCAGCGACCACTACAAGGGCCGACGAAGTCACAACGGACAGCGCGATTCCTGCACCAAACAAAGCTCTGGTGTCACGTCGGTTCTTCAACGCGTCCGAGACTCGCATCCTTGCCACGTACGGTATGGTCAGCAAGCTGGCCGCAATGAGCAAGCCCACGGCAATTATCTGGTCGAAGACCACAACTGCAACGAATCCGCTGTCCGCGCCAGGCAGAAGGGCCGAGATGGAAACGAGAGCGACGCCGGAAGCAGTGCCGACGACGATCACTGGCCGCCCTGTGATCGTCCACCACACCCTAGTCGCACCGTAGCCAAGCAAGCGCATCGCGCCAGCTCTCTTTGCCTCATATAACTGTCGATAGACAGCAAGCACCGCAGTGAGGAGAAGCCCGACGAAAACCGCGAGTTGCAAGTAGACCGGCGGGACGTTTGTCGGGACAATCAATTGCTGATTCGGTGCGCTCAAATCCGAGGCCTCGAAGGACCGTCCGGCAATGTGAGTAGTGAGCGCGGCAGCTACTGCGTCCACAAAGGCCGCGCACCCGGCGGGCCCACACTCGGCATAGTAGGTTCCCGGCGCAGGCATCGTGTCGAACGCTGTCCGTAGTGGACGGAATGAGAAACGCTCTCCGGCCCCCAGGACACGCAGAACACCAACCGTGTTCGGGCTGGTGTCCGGTGACGCGACCGAAGCGTCGCCTTCCTGTGACTCTTGGACGGTAAGGAATCTCCCCGATGAGAGGGCGGTCCCGTCGAAGACGCGAGTATCCGGCCGGGTCAAAAGCACGTACTGAGTCACGAACGCACGGTCGTTTTCATCCACCCCAACCACCGTCCTGAAAACGTTGCTGCGAGTGGCTGCGGCTGCGCTTCTCAACGTGGACAGCACTGCATCAGGATCCGCCGCATCGCCCGGGACTGAAAACGCCTGTCCGGCATCAGCTGCCGCGCGCGCCACAGCCGTGCGTTCTTCATTGATTCCGTTCACGACGCTCACACCGAACGTTGCCGCGCATACTACGATCACCAGTCCCAGCAGGACATGTTTCATCGGCCGACCACACCTTCAACTCTTCGACATTTCCGTTCGCCGCCCACAAACAAACAAGTCGGCGGGCCCAAAAGGGACCCGCCGACCGACACCCGCTGTGACGGCATCAGCGCATCGGGGACGGCTGCTACTCAGTAGGTCGCCCAATATTGGGCGGCATTCTCGCCAGCGCCGCACTGGGTATCAGCGTTGGCCCAGCTATTGGCATTGGCATAGACCTTGACATTGTTAGGGCCGCCAATAGCCGTAGCGGAATGGTACGCGCTTGGGTGAACGTAGTGAGACCAGACGTTCTTGAACCACGGTGGTTGGAACGCGGTCCCGTAATTCCAGGTGCCGCCACCGACGTTGGTGATCGTTCCTGCGAGTGCAGGAGCTGCTGCACCGATCGTCAACACACCGACCAGGGCGCCCCCTGCCAGCAGACGGTTAACATTCATGACAATCCCCATTCTTCTAACGGCCAGAGTTGGCCCTTACGGAGTAATGATTCGCTTCAGCCTTCCCGATCAGAGGCCTCTTTCGATACGGATTAGTGTGTAATGTAATGGCAGTTGGAGTCAATAGGTGAACTCGTCAGCATCCACCTCGTCAGAGCCAACAGTCTCGGAGGGCAAGCGCGGCGAATTCGGCTGGGGACTTCCGGCGCTAAATGTCACCGCTGGTGCCCTTCAATCAGTCCTCCACCGCGAAGGCATCACGCCGGTCGATCGCCCACTGCACCCCGCCGCGCGTCGACTGTAGCGTTGGACTATGTCTTTGCTCGTCCGGCCCTCGGTTGCCCTGCACGCGGCGTGGATGGAGGCGCACAAAGAATGGGGCGACGTTCTCCATGAAGATGGTTTCGGTTTGGTGGAGGCCGACGACGTCCGATCGTTGGAAGGATTCCGAGTGTTCGTCGATCGGGTTTTGGCCAAGGAAGCGTCGAACTGCGACGACGGCGGCACCTTTCGGTGGATCGTCGAGGACGGCGAAGTCCTCGGGGGAATCGCTCTCCGCCACGAATACACACAGGATGCGGAAGCCCTCGGACATGTGGGCTATGGACTCCGGCCGTCTGCCAGAGGGCGTGGCCTCGCCGCTGCCGCGCTTCGGGAGATGCTGTACTTGGCGAAGGCCCGCAACATGGATCGAGTGGCGCTGGCCTGCTTCGTGGACAACGTTCCCTCGGTGAAGACTATTGAACATTGCGGAGGCGTTCTGAACCGAATTGTCACGACAGACCGAGGAGAAGTCGGCCGCTACACGATCAGGCTCTCATAGCGTCGAGTGATCGCTGAGAATCGATCGGCTCGGTGAACCCGAGTTTCGCCGCGATGCGTCCTGATTGGTCGCTGGTATTTGCCCATTCGGCGGTGAGTCTGAACGGCAGCTCAGGGGGAGTTGCCCGCTGTGGCGTGCGGGCCCTGCCGCTGAGGGGTGTCGACGAGCCGGCCATCGGGTCCGAGGGTCAATCGCCTGATGGTTATGGCCTGGCTGGTCCCGCAAGGGCCAACGACGGTTTTGGTCGGCGAGTTCGACGCGCTCTTGGATCACCAGTGCGCCTGCGCTCTTGAGCGTAAGGCTGTAGGCGCCCTCATGGTCTTCGGGCGGAGCCTGGACAGTGGTGAGTTCCCGGCTAGGCGAGAGTTGTTCGCAATTCGCCGCAAGGCAGAGTTCGAGGGTCGTGCCCGGGTGGACGCGCAGCCAGGGCCCTGCGTCAAGCTCGACTTCCGGCGCACCCGCGGCCGGCCCCGCACAGGCACGCGGGATAGCTGGCGTGCAGGCAGAGGCCGCCGCCAGCGCACAGGCTGCAGCCGCGATCCGAAGGACCCTCGCGATGCACATACCCGCATGCTACGCCGCCCGATGCCGGACGCAGTGAGGCCGGGGCATCACACCACTCGTCTTGCACTGAGCTGTTCGTTACCCCGTGCGGCAAGATGGCAGGATGCCCTTCGCAAATCTGCTCACCGGCCTCAGGGAACATCCTGAATCGGAATCGCGAGACGCGCGCTTTGAACGCGCCCGGCGTACTGCGATCGCACTGAGCGGGACGCGGACCTGTTAGCAATGCACGACAGGCTCTGCGTTGAGGCGGCCATCCAGGATGTGTCCATTGCGCACATGGCAGAAGAAGGACTCCTGGCCTGGTTCCGGTCGGAATGGCTCCCGGATCCGCGCCCGCTGGCAGCCGATGTGTGGGTGTTCTCGCCGGACTTCCAACGGATACTCGTCGTTCAGCATCGCTGGCGCGGCCTCGTACCTCCCGGCGGACGGGTGGAGCCAGGGGAGGCACCCCGTGAGGGCGCAATTCGCGAACTTGCGGAAGAGACTGGTGTTGAACTCCGTATTGCCGACCGTCCGGCTTTCGCGGCTGCCCGCTCATACCGCTCAGATTGGTCAGCGACGCTGAACTTGTCCTACTGGACGATCGCCGATCCCGCGACGGAGCTCCTGCCCGAGGCTGGCCAACCCGCGCGGTGGGTCGATGTTCGCTCGGACTGGCGAACGTTCCATAAACCGGATGCGGCTGTGATAGCCCGGTTTGCCGAGCAACAAAGCACTTATTGACGGCTGCGATCTGGTCTAATGTTGACCGATGATTGAACCGCGCCAACTTAGTGAGAGCGTCAGCATGCGCGTGTTGCGCGTCAGTGATGCGGCAGCGCTCGCAGCCGCATACGTGCGCAACCGGGCCTACCTTTCGCCTTGGGAGCCAATGCGGCCCGAGGAGTATTACACCGAAAAATGGCAGGCGGCCGACATTGCCAAGCGACTCGTCGCGCATGAAGCCGGGGAAGGGCATCCGCTCGGCCTGTTCGACGGCGATAGACTCGTCGGCCGGTTCAACATGGCAGGAGTCGTCCGCGGTCCTTTCCAGAGCGCGGGGCTGGGCTACTGGGTGGACGGCGACTACGCGGGCCGTGGCTTGGCGTCCGCAGCGGTCCACGCAATAGTCGACATGGCCCGCGACGAACTCGGACTGCACCGCATCGAGGCAAGCACCCTGCTCCACAACGCTGCCTCGCAGCGGGTGCTGCTCAAGGCCGGGTTCCAGCACATTGGCATGGCACCGCGATACCTGCTGATCGCCGGAAAATGGCAAGACCACAACCTCTACCAAGTGGTCCTTCACGACTGACAGGCTCAGTCAGCCCGCGACCATGAAAACGTCCACCGGACCCTCGGTTTCCAGGACAAAGCCGTGGCGTTCGTAGAGGCGACGGGCCGGACTGCCCTGGAGCACGTTGAGCCGGAACGGCCGGTGGTCCTTGGACCCGCCCATGATCCGACGCAGCACTCCGGCTCCAAGTCCTTTCCCCTGGAACTCCGGAGCGAGGTAGAAGTGTTCGATCCACAGAGCATCGGGTTCCGGGCGCACTGCGATGACACCGGCAACCTGCTCTTCGACGGCAATGACGAAGGTGTGTTCCGGCTGGAACGCGTTCAAGAAGCGCTCCCGGACCCGCACGGGATCCCAACGGCCAAGCCGCTCCAAATCGGGTCGCATGACGACGGCGCGCAGTTCCGCGATCCAGCCGGCATCGGTGGGCAGGGCGAGACGGAGCGAGAATTCGGCAGGCACTGGACTATTCAACCCCGTCAAGCCGTGAGCACCCGCACCGGATTCCCCCGGACCCACTCGCGGACGTCCTCGAAGGCCTCGCCGTAGAAACGGGCGTAGCTTTGCGACGTGACGTAACCCAAGTGCGGAGTCAACACGGTGCGCGGCGCCCTAAGCAGGGGGTGGTCCGTCGGGAGGGGCTCGACCTCGTACACGTCCAGGGCCGCGCCGCCGAGCCACCCTTCGTTGAGACCGCGGAGGAGGGCAGCCTCGTCCACGATCGGCCCGCGGGCTGTGTTCACCAGGACGCCTTCGGGGCCGAGGAGCCGCAGTTCGTCCTCACCGACGAGCTCCCGGGACCGTTCCGACAAGCGCACGTGGACACTAACGACGTCGGCCTCCCGGAAGAGCGCCTCCTTGCTCACCTTCCGGGCGCCGGCCGCGGCGGCAGTCTCATCCGTGAGGTTCGGACTCCAAGCAATCACCTCCATGCCGAAGGCCTTGCCGTAGCCCGCGATCTTACTCCCGATCTTTCCCAGTCCCAGGACTCCTAAGGTCTTCCCGGACAACTCGAAACCAACAGTAGATTGCCAATTTCCGGCGCGCAGCCGACGGTCCTCGAACGGCACCTTCCGTGCGAAAGCCAGGAGGAGGGCCCACGTCAGCTCGGGAGCAGCGGAGGGTGAGCCGCCCGTCCCACAGACAGTGATGCCCTGCTCCTCGGCTGCCCGCAGGTCGATGGCTGCGTTGGCCATTCCGGTGGTGACAAGGAGCTTCAGCTCCGGCAGTTGCCGGAGGAGCCCGGCGTCGAAAGCGGTACGTTCCCGCATGGCCATGATGATGTCGAAGTCGTGGAGGGCGTCCACGGCATCCGCCAAAGGCTCCGTGAAGACGGTGACCTCGACGCCGTCGTCGGCAAGTTCGGCCCACGGCGCATAGTCGTAGGCGACCGCTTGGTAGTCGTCAAGGATGGCAAGGCGCTGGACCATGGAATTCCCTTTCGCTGGGAGGAGCCGCGGGTATGTGGAAAGTTACACCCGCAAGGCTATCGACTGCTCCGTAACTGTCGTTTTCGACCTCCAAAACGACAGTTACGGAGCAGTCGATGCTTAAATCCTTCCCTAGCTCTTCGGCAAGCCCGGCGGGTTCAGTTGCGACGTCTGGATGCCTTCCGCCGAAAGACCCCAGCGGTCCAGAATCTTGCCATACGTGCCATCCTTGATGAGCGAGTTCAGGCCTGCCTGGGCGGCCGCAGCGAAGCCGTTGCCCTTCTTGGTGGTCACCGCGATGCTCGCCTTGAGCGGCCACCCACCGTCAACCAGGCCCACGTTCTTGGTCTTGCCATCGGTCTGCGACTTGTAGGACGCTGTCGCGTTCGGCCCGAACGTGAGGTCCGCACGGCCCGACTGAAGCGCCAGCGTGGAGGCCGAGTCGTCGTCGTAATACTGGAACTCGACCGGCTTCAAGCCGTTCTTCTTGTTCTCGGCGTCCCAGCGCAACAGGATTGCTTCCTGGTTGGTGCCCGAGCCCACGATGATCCGCTTGCCCGCTACGTCCGGAGCCGAGTCCACCTTCGTGATGGAGCTGTCGCTCTTGGCGTAGAAGCCCAGTTTGTCCTCTCGGTAACTGGCGAAATCGAACTTGAGCTTGCGCTCTTCCGTCACGGTGACGTTCGAGATGACGGCCTCGTACTTGCCCGATTCCACGCCCAGGGGCCAGTCGGCCCACGCCGTCGGGACAATGTCCGGCTTGAGCCCCAGCGATTCTGCCAGCGCGACGGCGATGTCCACCTCGTTGCCCACCGGCGTCTTGTTGTCCGTGGCATAGACAGCCAGCGGTGCGGCGAAGGGGCTCACGGCGACGGTCAGCTTGCCGTCCGCCTTGACCGAC
>FTCF01000003.1_pt1 | contig 15694 bp, 18 predicted proteins | sample 1639631 | NCBI WGS metagenome assembly FTCF01 (sample SAMEA3914864, study PRJEB12502) | metagenome | biome: forest; material: soil | place: USA | collected 2012-03-12 | depth 0.3 m
CATCGTGGACCCCGCCGGCGTGGTCAAAGCCGACGCCGGACCGCAGCCCGGACTGGCTACCCACCTGTTGTCGGCAGAACGGCTCGCGGAAGTACGAAGGGTGGTTCCCGTCCTCGAACACCGGCGCTTCTTCCTGGAAGGACACGGCAAATGACTCAACGGACTCCATCGCCTACACGCCTGGTCGCGGAACGCCCCGGCTCGGATGGACCTCGCCTGCTCGGGGCCATGAGCTGGACTGAAGCAGCTGAAGCGGCCAAGGAGAACCCCGTGGTCCTGCTACCCATCGGAGCGATCGAACAGCACGGCCCGCACCTGCCGTTGGACGAAGACGCCCTCATCGCCGACTATGTGGCACGGCAGATCTCCTCCGCGACCGGAGCCGTTGTTGCCCCGACCATTCCCTACGGCCACTCACACAACCTGCGAGGCTACGCAGGCACCATCAGCCTGCCTCAAGGATTGTTGACCGATGTGGTTGTTTCCATCGGGTCCGAGCTCGCCCGCCACGGTTTCAAACGACTCGTGTTGGTGGACGGCAACGGCGGAAATCTCGGGGCCACCGCGGAGGCGGCATATATTCTCCGGGACCGGTTCGGTACGCATGTCGGAAGGCTCTACCCATGGGGTCTCGGCTATTCCTTGATGAGGGACGCCTACAAGAATCCGGACAAGGTGTACGGACACGGAGCGGAACCGGAAATGTCGGCCATGATGGAGCTCTTCCCCGACGAAGTCAGACTCGACCGTCTCCCAACGCCCGCACTGACAAAGCTCGGCGGGTGGCAACCGTCCAGCTACACCCAGGCCGTCATCCCTCCGAACGACCTGCCCGGAGAAATCTTCTGGGACTTCTCCGAAATCTGCCCCTCCGGAGTCACCGGGGACTTCAGCGAATCGTCAAGGGACATGGGCAAGATCTGGGTTCAACGTGTCATCGGTTTCTGCATCGACTACGTACGCGAATACGACCGAAACACGTCAGCCACTGAGGATCCGGTCGCTCTGAACCCATACCCGCCAGCAGCGAGACCCGCCCCGACCACAATCACAGTAGGAAACTGACCATGGCTATATTGTTCTACGACGAAGACTCTGACCTCTCGATCATCCAAGGCCGCAAGGTGGCCGTGATCGGCTACGGCTCTCAGGGCCACGCCCACGCCCTGAGCCTGCGCGACTCCGGTGTGGACGTCCTTGTCGGCCTCAAGGAAGGCTCCAAATCGAAGGCCAAGGCTGAAGCGGAAGGACTGAGGGTCCTCACCGTGGCCGACGCCGCCGCAGAGGCGGACGTCGTCATGATCCTCGTCCCGGACCAGGTCCAGCGCTTCGTCTACGCCGAGGAGATTGCTCCGAATCTCAAGGCCGGTGATGCCCTCTTCTTTGCCCACGGGTTCAACATCCGGTACGGCTACATCCAGCCGCCATCCGACGTCGACGTCGCCCTGGTCGCCCCGAAAGGCCCGGGGCACATCGTGCGCCGGGAATTCGAAGCTGGCCGCGGCGTGCCCGCCCTGATCGCCATCGAGCAAAACGCTTCCGGCGACGCCCGTGATCTGGCCCTTTCATACGCCAAAGCAATCGGCGGCACCCGCGCGGGAGTCATTGAGACCACATTCACCGAAGAGACCGAAACCGACCTATTCGGCGAGCAGGTAGTACTTTGCGGTGGAACGGCCCAACTGATCCAGTACGGTTTCGAGACCCTGACCGAGGCCGGCTACAAGCCAGAAATCGCCTACTTCGAAGTCTTGCACGAGCTCAAGCTCATCGTTGATCTGATGGTCGAAGGCGGTATCGCCAAACAGCGCTGGAGCGTTTCCGACACCGCCGAGTACGGCGACTATCTCTCCGGCCCGCGCATCATCACACCGAACGTCAAAGAAAACATGAAGGCCGTTCTCGCCGACATCAAGAACGGCGTATTCGCCACGCGCTTCATCGAAGACCAGGATGCCGGCGCTCCGGAGTTCGAAGCTTTGCGCAAGAAAGCCGAGTCACACCCGATCGAGGCCACCGGGAGCGAGCTCCGCAGGCTGTTCTCCTGGGTCCAAAGCGACGACGACTACACGGAGGGCACCGCGGCCCGCTGACAGACCCGTTCAGCCGCGGACTGTCCGCGGCTTTCTCAGACGTGCATCGCACGGGGTCTGGTCCTGGGTGATGCACGTTCCGGAAAGCTACAACTGAATTCACCCCAAGCACGGGAGCCCCCTAACCACGCTCATCTGTGAAGGGCCCCTAAACGGCGCTAGTACTCTGGTGCACACCCGGGTCAGGCAAGTCCCCCGCCTTCGATGGCTGCCTTAATGCCTAGCCGTTCGCCAAGCTTGACGGTTGTCGCCGTTAGGTCATTTGTGAGGCCGCGAAATCTTGGAACTGATCAACTGTCCACAGGTGAAATGGCCGGTTGACGACTGCCCTAGCTTCGGACACCAACACCGGATGAGGGATGCCATTGCGGCTCCAGTCCTTCTTAGTGTCGTTTGTTACGAAGACGACGGCTTCCACAGCTTGAGTCATAGTCCTGAGGGCTCCTAGTAAGAAATCCGCCCAGACAAAAAAGTCTCCATTGTTGCCCGTGGGGTCCCTAAACCCGGGCGGTGTCTTGGTGTCATGCCGCGACTGTGCAATCACGTGGAATGCAGACCTCGGCACATGTGCGACGGTTGCCTTTTCTACGAAAACTGCAAGTGTACGCTCAAAAGTCGTCCGCGCAGAAGGATCTATCCAATCACTGTGTGAAGAGACAAGTTCGCGAACGGCATTTTCTGCTGCCTCGCCTGTCTCGCCCAACTCCTGCCCAATCCCAGACGCTTCACTCTTAAGTGCTTCAAGAGCCTTCGAAATCTTCTTGGCCTTTGGGTCGAGACCTTCAAGAGAGTTGTTCCAAATCTCCTGTAGGACTTGCCCGGGCAGAATGAGAGGGCCCTTGTGGCGGGTACGTAGGTAGTCCACAGCATTAGTGCCTCGTGTTCCGTTCAGCCCCAGCCGGAAGGCGGCGTTGGTGTCAAATCCAAGTGCGAAAGGACCTGCCGGCAAGAACTCGGGAATTCTATTGCGAGGATCCAATGCATCGTAAAGGGCCTGCAGCGAGTTGAGCGTCTCATGCCGGTCGAGATAGGTCAGAAGGCGCCTAACGTCGCCCCTAACAAGTACTCCATTGCTTAGTTGATGACTTCGTAGCTCTCGTACCAGAGCTGGCGAGCTTCTGAGGCGAGGCCTCGACCAAAGTCCATGATCTGCTCGACGCCCCATTCAGGTTGCTCCTCTAGTTTCTCAGTCAGTTCACCTTCCACGCCGGACGGCAGCAACTCGTTCTTGAATCCTTCCCACGTGGAGCTACCCATTGGTCGTCGAATTTCGGTGGAGATGAAGGTGTTCCCCAGAGTGGATGCCCAATATGACACACGATCCTCAGCTTCGTGATGCCAATCAGCGTTGCGGGGTTTAATGAAGTAGACATTTCCGTCAAGCTTTGGCGTAATCGTCCGTTGAAGAACAGATGCCCGGACAGCGCCCAGGACACTGCGGTTGAGCGAACGTTCGGCGACACGGGATTCAAAGTCTTCAGGGTCGGGCCGGAGATCCTCAAGGGTGGCAAGTGTGGGCTCCCAATACCCTTCCTTTGCGATTCGCTGCGCCGCAACACCAAATCGACGTTCGACGTTTCCGGTACCCAGAGTTCCAGTGACAATGCGCTGCATGACAAGACGTAGAAGTCGCGCCATGCCATCGTCGGCGCCGTGTGTCCCTGCGATTGCGAGCAGGATCGGTCGAACAGAGATGACACTCAGTGAATTAAGTATCGAGAACACACCCAGTTGGGCGTCCGTCGCAGGACCAGAAGCCGTCGGGTCTGCAATTTGTTTGTAAAGAGGAAGGCGTAGCTTCAATACTCTCATTAGTTCACTCGGCGGCATGCTGTTTTCGTTGCGACGCTTCCCCGTGAGAATATCGTAAAGATCTCGGGGGGCGATATGACCTCGTTCTACAGTCACGGCATGTCTGATGAACTGCACAAGAGTTCCTTGGCCTTCCTCGCGAAACTCATCTGAAATCTCCTGCCATTCCTGATAACGTGCGGGGCGCTGCTGCGGCGTGGTTTGACTAAGAACATAGCTCTTCAACAGATCTGCTGTGGTTAACTCTCGACCGCGTGTATTAATAACTTCGAACACGCGATAGGCAGAGGCGGGATCTGGATGTACAAAGACGGCAAAATACAGCTTTTCTGAAAGGAATTCAGCCCAAGCTCCGAGCCGACGGAATGGATCTGGTTGCAAGTCCTCTTGGAGCTTATCAGTTAACCGCTTGTATGCATTTAGCAAGTAGCTCGGTACACCTTCAGGAATGGACTCATTCTCCACCGCATCTGCCGGTGCGGATAATATCTCTTGCAGCGCAGTGTTGTCCCGCTGCGACGATAGAGTCACACGCGGGTTTTCCTCATCAGTCTCGAAATCGATCGAGCGTAAGAACGTTGACTGTAGTCGATCAGCGAGAGCCCGTCGGTCATACTTGAGTGCTTCTCTGTAAACGGCAGATGTTAGAAGCGTGAGAGTGAGAATTCGCTGCTGCCCATCCACGACGTCCATAACGGGTTTCTCGCCCGTGACGATAATTAGCCCTAGGAAATAGCTTTCTTCGCCTAGAGCCCCCGCGAGATCGCCAAAAAACTCGTCTATCTCATCTGTCTCCCATGCGTACTCTCGCTGGAATTCAGGGACGTTAAATCGACCGCCGGCAAGAAGGGCTCCTGCTGTCGTCGAGGACGCATTAAGCGGTGTATCCATGCAAGGACTATATCGGAGCATGGGCCCGTTGCCACCAAGGATGCCGCATCCGGCGACCTCTCCGCCCTCGGCGCAAATGGCACCAAGAAGCAAAGACAAGGCGGGAAGAAGAATCGCCAATGGGCGGTGTGCAGTGGACTCCGGCAAAGTGGATCTTGGCAACCAGGCTGACTTCGAAGTCGGCAAAGCCCTAGCCTGCGTGGGCAAAAGAGTTCAAAGAGGTGCCGGAGAGGCCGCTCCCTAGACGGGGTCTTCCCATTTTGGCGTGGTTTGTCATTTCGGGAGGGCGGTGGCCGCGGACGGCGAGTAGCGTCTGAGCGTGTAGTTGGTTTAGTTGCGCAAGTCGAGAGCGGTTCTGCGGGTTTGGTGACGGCTCAAAGCCAGCAATTCCCGAAGACTAATGATCGGTGAGGTCGCGCTGGTCGAAGAGTCCTGCACCGCCGTCGCCGCCATCAACTGAAACTGCTCGATCCGGTGGTGTAGCCGGGGGAGGATCCGGGCAGTCACATTGGACAACTTGTCGTCAGGCTTCACCTCTACATCGTTGAGGTGCTTGAGCAGTTCCACGTCTTCATGGAACTGCTGCACTGTGGTTGGTGGTCATTCGTGCACGGCATATCCGCTCTCGCTGTCTCTCGTACAAACACTCGTCAGTTCATATCAGCATAAACACTGGATTGGTCAGGGACTATTCGATGTTGTCCGCCGAAGGACCGCGCCGCCGGGTTCTTTCAACCAATCTCGGGCCGCTCTCGCGTTCTGATCTGGAAATGAAAGGTTGCGTTTTGCGCAGCAGATAATGGGTTCTGACTTGCTCGGGACCGCGCAGAGTGTGCGAGGGTCTTCGTGCGCGCTGCGGCTACAGTCGAGAGGATAGAAATCATGAGGTTCGAAGACCGGCGTGAGCTCAATGCAGGAGACGTAGTCGCCAACGTTTATGGGACCATCAGGACGGTGACCGAGGGCCGCGACGACGGCATTTTCTGGATAGCGGGCGCATTGCCAGAGATTAGTGCGAAAGCGCTGGACAGTTATATTGGCCCGAACCGCGGCCTCGAATTTGTCCATAACGACGGGCTGGGGACGTTGCTCGTTCTTCTCGATGGCGCTGGATAAGGAACAGCTGGCCGCACAAGAGGCCCGGCCCCCGGCCAGTGCGGGCCTTGATGGTGAGCGTTTCGATGTTCATTCTCCACTAGAGGCGGCGTCGGCCGTGGGCGTTTTTTGGCGTCGTTCTGATAGAGGATTCACTGCTGGGCATGAGGGTCCGGAGTGCAACTTGGGGGACCGGCACTGATCCAAAAGTTCGCGAGGAAATAAGCGGAGCGCCGAGCGAAGTTTTGGATTGGGTCCGGCGCAAAGCGCCCTGGTTGCGCGGAGGACCCGCCCAGCGATGATCGAGCATCAGAATGACAAACAGCGAAGATTCTTCGGGCCATTCATGGCCGGGTTGTGGCGGCGGGAGCGTTTGCGGCTCGGGCGTGAGTACCTGAGCTGGTTCACACCACGACGCTCGATCTGATGCTTGGGGAGCTAATCGTCAACGCACGTGGCACACGTTATGTCAGGGGAAAGTCTCTTCGATGATTAATGGAGCCGGAAGGTGTTGCGTTCGGGGACCGCCATGCGGGGCGAGGTCCACCGCAATGGCTGCGCTCCGTGAACGGTATTCCAAGTCCAGCCCGGTTGTCGGACGCAGGTGGTAGCGTCTCGATCGTCGCGGATCCATGGCATAGGAAGCATGAAGTCAGAGAGCAAGGAGTGGTTGTGAGAACAGACTGGAAGCCGATGGGGGAGCCTCTGCAGACCGGGCGACCTCTCACTACACAGCGAATGGAATACACGGTTGTGCCGGTGTTCCCGGTAACGGATCCGCGCCATGGACTGTCTAACGGACCTACGGGATCGGTTGGCGGATACGGCGTCACCTATGTGCTTGCGGTGCCTGGGGTAAACGTCAATCAGGAATCCGTTGATTTCGACCGATTAGAAGAACGAGGCGACAGTCTGTTCGAGGTGGAACCGACCGACGGAGACCTCGTGTTCAACGTCGGCGGGCAGGATACGTCCGACCCGGCTTTTCTTATCGCTGGGACCGTGAACGACAGGAGCCATCTGCGCACCCTCAGTCACGAGGTCCAGGCCACTGGGTTCTCCGATGCTGCCGCCAAGAGCTATGACATCATGATGCCGTTGTTGAGCAGATGGGCTTTCGAACACGACGCCCCGATTACCGTTTCGGGCGTTGAGCTTTGGGAGTTAGCAACGGATGCACAGAAATGGATCCATACATTCGTAGGGGCCACCAAGCGATTCGCTGCGGTCATCGGCGACGTGACTGATCCGGTGAAACATGCGCTCGGCTCGTACAGGGAAGGACTGAGTTCCAGTGAGCCTCTTTATCAGGCGCTCTCCTTCTACAAGGTCTCAGAGATGGTCTTCCAACTCCGAGCTCGTGCCAGGAAAGCGGCCGGGGGAAGCTACCGCGACCCGGGCGAGCGAGTCCCCATGGCGCTTGCGGAGTTTCTGCACCCCTTTGATCTGCAGATGTACGGCAGCACATTTGTACCGTATCTCGGAAAGAAGTTCACGGCCGTCCGTGATGAGTTGAAGTCAACGCTTCGAAATTCAGTAGCTCATTTGGATCCCGACCGCGATCCGTTCGGAGCTGATTCTTACTCAGACCTCGCTCGCGTTGAAGCGAGCATTCCTGTTTTGCGCTTCATGGCACGGGTCCTGCTTTCTTCCGTTCTCGACACGCCAGCTGATACGGTCCGGTAGAGCTCGTCTTCTATACAAAAGTCCCCACAGAGGCCCGCTCAAATGTGCGATTCGGACAAAATGGACTGCGCCCAGCATTCGTCCGGCGCTGTGACTGACCCTCACGGGAATGGTGCTCACCGGTCGTATCCGCTTCAGCCTGAACAATGGCGATGCGGTCTTCAATATCGTCAGCTTGCACTTTCGTACGTCTTGAGAATCAAGTTACAAGAGAGATATCGGCGGCGACACGCGTACTGTTCTAGCTATTTCTCTTCCCGCCCACAGAAATACCCGCACTTGAGCGAGCAATGGCTAAGAACGAATGGGACTGACGGCGCATCTTTAGCCGCGAAGAACGCAACTTGACCAGGCTCGAGCAGTCGCGCGCAGGACAAGGCTGGCGGCTAATCGATCACGCTCGACCAAATGGCCGGCAGCTGGTGCCGGACGGAGTGCGGACCGAGCTACCCGACGAGTTCGAGACTGTAGGCTAGCGGGTCCTTCAAGTTGGGACCGGGCTTACGGCAGTCATCGGCGAGTCTCAGCTGCATGAAGCCGCGGCTGCGTCGTTGGACGTCCACTGGCATAAGCGGCATGCGGCGCAGATAATTCGCGTCAACGGCCGGGCCGAGACACTGGGAAACACAGTTAGCCCGAAAAGAAGTCTACGATTCCGCCCGACATCTCCTGGCCTCGAACCTGCCTGGCCTCTTCGCAGCGAACCGCAAGCCGACACCCGTGCTCGACCTACTCCTATTCGGCAGCCAAGACCCCATGGCCCGCCAGGATTACGATCCCGACTGGATGGATGCGCTACAGGCGCTCGGCCTGCCCGTCGTGACATTTACCGTTCGACTTCACCCGATCTCCCCGGGTTGCTTCTATCGCAGAATGAGCGGCTTCACTCTTACGAATTCCTTGGGAATAGCCCAAAGTGGACACTCTGGGAAAATGATACGCAGTGGTGGAAGCGCTCGACGAAAAAGGATTCGACGGATACGGCTCTGACGTCAACCGTGCCATAGCAGCACGCCTTGTGGACAACATGTACAACCTGTTTGTGATGCTGGCCGTGACGGATTTCCTTGCCGTCTCCGAAGGGCAGCGCGCCGAGATAAGAGATAAGCAAGTCAGCGACACGGGAAATTCAGACCTAAGGCGCTCGGTGGCCTCCGCAAAGCATTTCTCACACCGAGCCTGAACGTCGCGAGTGTCCAGCGGGATTGGCGGCATTCAAGAAACTGAGCGACGCCCCGCCGTATACGCGGCCAAGGCCCCTCATCTGAACATCACTATGGTCCTACCGGCTAGACGAGAGACGCCTGATCATGGCCAACATGATTGTCGAAAAGCTCAGACGCCTGTTCTTCTGTAAGGTACTGGAAACTCTGCGGCGGACGGCGGACGCCGTCTAATGAGGACAACAAAAGGGGCCGCTTGAAACGGACGACTGAGCCGACTTTTATCCCGGTTCCGATGGCTCCAGAGTCAAAGTATTCGAAGAACCGCGTCCTCGAAATTGCTCCGTCTCTTCGAAACTTTTTCCAGAGATCTCCTGATTCAGTCGTATATTGCCCGTCGACGGCAAACCACCCCAGCAGCGCCCCTATGGGCAATGTCGCATAGATGAGCACATGGCTCACATCCGGTGCCATCGGCCGCTTTCTGAACTCGACCGTTTTCTTCCCGTCCATGATCGCTTGCGCAAACTCTGGATGAATCGACATCAGAGCTACTCGTCCACGACGGTTCGGGCCCACAGCAATCCTCTCTCGGTTTTTAGCTCGGCTATTGACTGGGGAGACCTAGTCAGTACGCCCAACTCCCGGAGTTCGACCACGGGGCGGGGCCTCTCAAGTATCGCATTGAGTCGAAACCGGATCGCCAAGACCGGCCGGTCACACATCGCTTCAATCTCGGTCCGGGAAAAGACGGTGCGACTGCCGGAAAAGTTCAGGATCTGCTCTGACTCTGTCGTTCGGAGCGTGTCTTCAAGTACACCCACAGCGTGCACTGCCTGGTCGGAACGCGTTCGCAGGAAGAAGAGGGAATCGCCTGGCCTCAACTTCTCAATGTTCGAGCGGCAAAGGTAGACCTTGCGAACGGCATTCCCATATGTTTGATCGAACAAACTGGCCTGCGCACTCGTTGCCGGAAAGAGCATTTCGTGCCAAACCGGGATCACGGGGACTAGAAACGCTCTCCTTACCAGCATCGCTCCGGGGCCATAACGTCGATTGTATTCGAGCGGATCGTCACTCTGATGCAGATCAAGATGTGGTGTGAGGATTTTCCCGTAAACGTCTTCGCCCGGGCGTTTCTGACCGATTGCCCTGAAGCCAAAGTCCTTCAGTAGCGCAATTAGGGCGCCGTGGCGGTCCTGCACTTCCAAGAAGCATGAATCGTAGGCATTGTTTCGGGCATGCTGGATCACAGCCCCAAGCAAGAGTTCACCTCGCTTAGCCCCAATGGCCCGGTCTGAGATCTTGAATGTGCAAATCTTCAAAACCTTGCCTGGTAAGATCCCAGAATCCGGTGAATCGGCTTTCAGAACAGCAATGCCCAAGACATCCTCGGTTGATCCAAGGACCAAGCAGTGACGATCGTTGGCGACGACTTTTTCCTTCCACCATTCGTCAAATCCGGCATAACCGTGGCGGAGGGAATCGAAAATCGGGTTGGTCAAATCTAGCTGATGGGGACTCACGCTCTCGACGGCGTAGTGTTCGATGGGCTCAAAAATGAGGGCTTTTAGGCTGGCAACTGCATCGGCGAGCAGCATCACTCTGTCCGATAGCCCTAGGCTCTGGGCCCGGCGGTGGATACCTCTATCCTCAGTCACAAGCCAACTGACAGCGTTTCGTGACACAGCGAGCAGGTGGGCTGCGTCGACTTTGTCGTTTGCACTCAGAGGTGACGTGTACCCGGCCCTAGAGGCGAATTCCGATGATACTTTCACGCGCCCGAGAGTGAGATATTTTGCCAGCTCCCTGAGTCGTCGTGCTCGAAGTTCCGTGTCGGTCGATCGCACAAAGTCGTCTCGGACGTTCTCAATGAGACATGGAGATCCATCTGCCGCCAGAATCAGGCGATGTAGCTCGGAGGCAGCCACAGAGTTAACGTGCTGGCGGTTGGAATCACCTTCGATCGCGATGAGTATATTCGCATCCAGAAGGACTTTCATGATCCAGGAACTGTCATCTTCGGTACCTTACACGGATCAGATCACCCGACCCTTTGTGATTCAAATTTTCCCCTATGGTCACCCTAACTTGATTATCCTTTTCCCACACTACATGCCGGGATTCTAATGCTTTTTATGCGACAAATCTGGTTGCGGCATTCCAGAATCTGCTGAATGCAAATCGTGGTTCGGGACGGTCTGACAGTCGCTGCCCCCATTGCGATCGTCTCACTCAGGCGGGGACCATGGCGCGGTCCGCTGTCCTCAACGGTCAAAGGTAGTAATTCCCGGCCGACGTCCGGCCGCGTCCGAATGGAAACTGCTGCCGGGAAAGGACGGAAAGCGCCATGCCGCCGACCACGGCGCAGAAGCCGACCAGGCCCGCCCGATCGCTGGCGATGACCCGGCGGTGGGCTTTGACTCACTCCCCGTGGCGGAAAGTGTAAGGCTCCACGCAGATCGCGAAGTGTCCCGGGTCCCGTTGTTCGTCGGTTTGTCCGAAGATGTTGGGGCAGTTATTGCCTCAGGTAGTCGCGCAGCCCGGGAATGGCGAAGTCGACCTTGCCGTACCCTGCAGATTCAATCAGCCCCGCCGCGATCAACCGGTTGCGGTATTTCGACACGAGGCTGGGTTTGGACTTGATGATGTTCCCGATCTGGGCAGCCGTAGATGGGCCTTCCTGTTGGGCCATGGCGTCGAGGAATTCGCGGTCCTTCTCCGAGATGTCTGAGAGGGCGGACTCCACGACAACCAGGGCGTTCCGCCGCCGCGCGGCTGCGATGGCGCTGGTGACACCGGCCCGGTCAAGGGTCGAGCGTGCTCTATCGGCCTCAATCCAGAGGTAGTAACCAACGAGTTGGATGAGGAACGGATAGCCTTCGGTGGCCTCTGCGGCCTCGTTGATGAGCTCCTGCGGGACGTCGATGCCGCCTTCGCTGAAAAGTTCCTTGTAGGACGAGGTGACTTCGCCGATGGCGGCCTCGTGGAGATTGATCCTGTCGGCCCGGCGAAGGAAAGTCGCGACGCCCTCGTTAAGGAGGTCTGAAACGGCCGACGGCAGGCCGGCGAAGATCAGTCCGATCGGCAACCCGTCGCGAATGAAGTGCTGCACATCCGCTGCGAGCTGGGAGATTTCGGTCCGGTCCACGGCATGGATTTCATCGATCGTGATGACCAGCCCGGTGCCCTTGCTATCCAGGAGCCGCAGCAGTTCCTCTCCGGTACGACGCCAATCCGGGAGCCGTTCCGGCGGGAGTTGTGTCGTCACGCCGAAACCGGCGGCGGAGAAGGCGGTGATTTTTCGCGTCGGAGGTCCGTCTCCGAGCTCGTCGAGCAGCCGGAGCATGTCATCGCCGACCTTGGCCAGGAAGCCGGGGTTGGCCGTCCGGGAGATCACCGCCCAGCCATGCTCCCGCGCGATCGATTCCGCTGCGCTGAGCATCACGGTCTTGCCGATGCCCCTGGACCCTGTGATGATCGTTAGCAGCCCCGGCGCTCCGGAACCCTGCCGAAGACCATACTCGAATTCGTCCAGGAGCCCGGCCCGCCCCACCAGATCCGGAGGAGTGGCACCTGCTGTCGGCTTGAAGGGATTCTGCACGGAACCTCACAGGTAAAAGTAGGTGAAACTGGTGAAACTGGTGAAACTTTCGCCAGCCTACCATCCGTTTGACCCTCAGCTGGCGGACCTTGGAGGGGTTTCGGGATTTAGTGACCGCGGACGAGGGTTCTGCGGGCTAGCGGGCGAAGTCATCGCCTTTGCGAATTGCCCTTAGTTTCATTAGCGTGTCTTGGCCGAGGTTCGTCAATGCCCAATAAATGTTCTTATCAGTAGTGGAGCGCTTCTTCACTCCGTGGGTAATGATTCCCAGCGCAAAGAGCTGGACGATTATATCGTCGAAGCACTCTTTTACAATCTTGGCCTCCACGGCCTGCCCTAAGTCCTTCGGGAGCTCCTTGGTCGGCATGCCCAGGATAGTGTCGAGAGCGAAAGCGCTAAGTGCTTCGATTACCTTCTCTTCGGTGGCTTCGTTAATGAGCGCGGGAGCCAGATCGTAGATAATTTGATTCCATGTCACCGAAAGTTGGTAGCGCTTGCGCAGTTTGCGGCCGCTGTCCCAAGTCTTGCCGCTGGCAACGGTCTCTGTTGTGAAGTAGACGAGAGTTGCAAACAAGGCGTAAGGATCATCTCCTGATGCAAGATCCTCGGGAACCGTGCTCTGGGTCGCCTTGGCCTCCAGCTCAAGCTTCTGCTCACTCACCAATGCGCGCAGCTCGGCGATCTCGGTTTGCATCTCTGGAGTCATTGCGTACTGCCCCCGCACCCAGCCCTCAGCCGGATTCTTCTTTATCGTCCTCATGAGACTGCGGGACACGGCCGAACCCAATTCCGCGGGTGAGGTGTACACCTTCACGAGTCGGGATTTCACCTTTGCAGTAAAGGCGTCTAGTTCCTTCTGCGCGCCCGGCTGGCTTTTGTCGAGTGGCAACTGTCCGGGATTGGCATGTACGAAGCCGAGGACGGGCTTGCCGGTCGAGATGGCGTAGTCGTATTCCTTCTCGGTGTAGCTGATACCGTCCGGCGCCATGCTGCCGTAGCGGCCACCGACGATCACCACGTAGTAGTCGCTCTCATCGATGACCTGCTGGATGAGCGTCCATTGATCGTCATTCGCCGCCGGGAACATCTCCATGCCGGCAGGAAGGCAGTCCATCTCAAGCAATGCCTGGATGACTTCGCGGCGCTCTGCCACGAGATCCATGTACGTTGAGCTGATGAAGACTTGGTAGCGTCGATCCATACGTACTATCTAACACATCGCGCTGACACTAGACCTACGCTGGTTTGGTTTGTGCGGTCACCAGATCTGGGACTGCCCCGGATTTCGTTGACTCTCGGGGTTGAGTGTTGCTTGGCGGCTTTGAGGCCGGTATTGATTGTCTCAAACTCGACGGGCGTTAGCCGTCCGAGGCGCCGCTGGCGGCGTTTCCGGTGGTAGGTTTTCTCGATCCAGGTCACGATGGCCAAGCGAAGATCAGCCCGTGTGGACCAACGGTGGCGATCCAGCACGTTCTTCTGCAGGAGTGAAAAGAACGATTCCATGGCGGCATTGTCGGCACACGCGCCCACTCGCCCCATCGAGCCTTTCAGCCCGTTGCCCTTCAGCGCCCTGACGAAGGCGTTGGAACGGAATTGCGAACCGCGGTCGCTATGGACCACGGTTCCTGCCGGCTCCCTGAGCGCTATCGCGTTGTGGAGTGCCGAGACGGCCAGAGACGCTTTCATCCGGGAATCGATGGAGTAGCCCACGATCCGGTTGGAATAGACGTCTTTGATGGCGCACAGGTAGAGCTTGCCCTCATCGGTCCGGTGCTCGGTGATGTCCGTCAGCCACAGCTGATCGGGTGCGGTCGCGGTGAAATCCCGCCGGACGTGGTCATCATGCACGGGCGGGCCGGCTTTGCGGGTCAGGCCGCGCTTCTTGGCAAAGACGGACCAGATCCGCTGGCTGCTGCACAGCCGTGCCACCCGGTTCTCGCCGGCGCTGAATCCCTGGTCTTCGAGCTCGTCGGCGATGAACCGGTACCCGAACGCCGGATCGTCCCGGTGAACGTCCAGGGCCGCGTTGATCAGGTGCGCATCAGACCAGTCGCGCTCCGTGACCGGCACCCCCTTCCATGCGTAGAAGGCCTGTTTGGAGAAACCCAGCACCCGGCAGGCCACCGCGACGGGAATCCCGTCCGCGGCAAGGTCAAGGACCAGCGGAAACCTCATTTTGGGGGCAGCTCCCGCGCGAAGAAGGCCGCCGCCCGGCGCAGGATCTCGTTCTCCTGTTCCAGCAGCCGGATCCGCTTCCTGGCATCCCTGAGCTCTGCAGCTTCCTTCTCCGTCACGCCGGGACGGGCGCCGTCCTCAATGTCGGCCTTCTTGAGCCAGTTATGCAGGGTTGCTTCGGAAATCCCAAAGTCTTTGGCGATCTGCGAGATCGGGGCTTCATGCTTGCGCGCCACCGCGACCACGTCACGGCGGAACTCAGCGGGGAAAGGCTTGGGCATATGAACATCCTTGCTGCAAGGACAGAATCCTCACAAGTCAGGAGTCAAGCAAACCCGGGGCAGTCCCTCTTTCCCCATTAGGCTCATCGCATTTGAGGGTGTGATTGGGGTCTGAATTCTCCGGCCCCAAGGAGTTGTCGGGCTGTAAATTGGACAGGTTCCCAAAGCCGGGGCCCCGAGCCGTGGAGCTGTTTGAGCCTGCCGTCGATCGTTTCCGTGGGCGTGTTGGTCGAACCTGGCCCATAGAAGCACACGAGGACGTCCCCTGCACGGCGTTCAGCGTTCGTCCAAGCGTGATGATCTCTGTGAGCAGAGCGGAAACGCCGACACTGATCGCACCCGATCGGTGCCCGAATAAGCTGTTTGCCTCGGGTGCCGTGGGGATCGCGGCAGCGGGAGGCTCTCGGGCACCGCGGCCGCAAGGGCAATTCGCTACGGCATCCGCAGGATCTTTGGCCGTGATGTCAGGAATGATCATGAACTCCGGCATGCCTGGCGCAATGAAGGATCAGAGATGCCATCCAGCTCCACTCGGACAAAGGAAAGAAGTCGGCCGGGACACCGTGTAGTTTGCACGGCCGACACCAAGCCGACAATTTCAACCGACTCACCTTTAACTCACCTCAATCAGGGGCAACCAATGACAATTCATCACCCATCGTTGCCTGTAAAAACCCCGAGAATCCGGGCGAAAACCACCAGATCCCGGGCAAGCAGAGGCACTCGAGCCTAAAGCGGGGGTCGTCGGTTCGAATCCGACAGGGGGCTCCGATTGCGGCTGATCCATATTGGTTCTGGCCTGCGGGTTTAGTTCCGTTGGTGGCCAGAAAAAGGAAGATTTCAGCCGGGGCTCACCTTTAACTCACCTGAATCGGCGGTATTGCTGTGTAAACG
>FTCF01000286.1_pt1 | contig 15634 bp, 15 predicted proteins | sample 1639631 | NCBI WGS metagenome assembly FTCF01 (sample SAMEA3914864, study PRJEB12502) | metagenome | biome: forest; material: soil | place: USA | collected 2012-03-12 | depth 0.3 m
CATCTGGCGGCCTGGGCCGGTGTCGCGCCGGCCATTCACGAGTCGGCAGGGCGCAGGACTCCGGCCGGTGCGAGGCACGGAAACAAGTGGCTTACTTCGGCACTGGTGGAGGCGGCGGCGTCGGCGGCTCGGAGCAAGAACACCTACCTCGCCGCACAGCAGGCGAGGATCGCCTCCCGCCGTGGCGCCAGACGGGCGCAGGTGGCTGGCGCGCATTCGATCCTCGATAGCGCCTACTACATGCTTGAGCGCAACGAGCCATACCGGGACCTCGGACCGGAGTGGCTGCACCGCCGCTACGACCAGGCCCAAACCCGGCGCCTGGTCACCCAACTCGAACGGCTCGGACACACCGTCGTCATCGACCCGGCCGCCTGATTTCCAAACCACCTATTTCCGGCAGGCGACCCCTCCGGCCGGTCACCTACGCCCTGCCCGGGTTATTCACGGGTCTGTAAACGGATGGGGAAGTTCCTTCCGTTTACAGAGGGGTGAGAACTGTGGTGCCGCTTAGCGACGTCGAGGCACATTAATGCGGGGGAGCCCGTAGAGGTGCATGACGCGGGTCCGTGGATGTGCCGGATTGTTGCGGTAACGGTGCTCAACGCCGCCCACATGCGGTCCAAGATCCCCTGACCTGGTCGACGCGTTGACGGGCCACTTCGAAGCTGATCATGCCCGGTTGGCCGCTGCGATGCTGGCCGTCTGGACCGGGTTGAGGCCGCCTTGGATCAGCTCTTCGACGTCCAGAAAGGCTCCGCCGTGAATGAACCGAAGGTCCTGCCGTGGTCGAGGTCGTGGTGTCCAGTTCCACTTCGCCGCGCCAACCCTGGAACGGTGAATGGAACTGGACACCATGAAGTCACGTGGCGAGCTAATGGCTCGCTGCAGGCGCCTCCACGTTGCGGGCTCCTTCTTCGACCTCGACGAGGGCCTCGATGACCGCGCCGCGCCGGTCCATCGGTGTCGACTTTCTGAAGGTCATGGCAGCAGCAAAGGCGACCGCGCCCGTGATGACGATGAAAATGATCCCGGCGTTCCATGAAGAAATGGTCGGTGCCGTGGTGCCAGGCACGGTGCTGGACGCCAACACAACACCTATGATCGCAGTGCCGATGGCGCTGAAGAGGGTGCGCCCGACCGTGAAGATCAGACCGACGGCCTCGCTGGTGTCGCGGGCGGACACGTTCTCCACGATGACAATCGGAATGCTTATGGTGAGGAACACTGACCCAACCGAGCCGAACACGATCGAGACAATCGAAAGGGGGAGGCTATGGGTCGAGATGAAGAAGCCGGAGTATCCCAGGGTTCCGAGCAGGGCGCCCAAGGCGAGTATCAGCTTTCCCCCGAACCTTCCGGCGACCCGACCTGCCACCGGTGACAGGATGAACGCGATCGCCCCTGAGATCAGCCCGTACAGTCCGGCTTGGGTCGGAGTCAGGCCGAGGCCGACCGGAAGCTTCGTCGGGCTTTGCTGGAGGATGGGGGTGAGCAGGCTGGGCGCCGAAAGAATACCGAGCGATACAAACGCGGTGGCGACGAGAGCAAGAACCAATGAACGCTTGCGGAACAGCCGCAGGTTGAACATCGGGTTCTTGATGCGCAGTTCCCAGACGACCCAGAAGGTGAAGAGAAGCGCTCCGATAACGATGAGGCCGACGACCAACGGGCTAGCGCCCTCAGTGCGCGACGTTGTGAACCCGTACAGAATTGCGGCAATTGCTGGGGCCATCAAAATGCCGCCCAACACATCCACCCGGCCGCGTTCCGCCACGGCGACAACCGACTTGGGCAGTGCAAGTGCGACCAGGATGGACACGATCGCCAGGATGGCCGAGGCGATGAACATGCTGCGCCAACCGCCGGCGCCGAGAAGGATGCCTGCCGCGACGCCTCCCAGCGATCCACCGATCAGACCGATGCCGGAGGTCAGGCTGATGAGAACCGACACTTTGGAAGGGGGCGCAACCTCGCGGGCGACGCCGATAAGCAGCGGAAAGAGGCCTGCGCTGGTTCCCTGCAATGCGCGACCGATCAGCACGCCCTCCAGGTTGCCGGTGATCACGCTGATGATCGAACCTGCAGCGGAGATCAGCATCAGAATGATGAGGATCTTTTTCCGGCCGTAGATATCCCCGAGCCGCCCCGAAATTGCTGCTGTGCCTGCTCCGGTTAGCAAGAAGATCGTGATCACCCAGGAGATCGCGGATGCATCGGCCTTGAAGGCACCCATGAGTGTGGGGATGGCCGCGAACGCCATCGTGACTTCAAATATCGGGGTGAGTTCGATGGTCATGAAGATCGCAACGATCAAGGCGAAAGGCCTAACCGCAATTGACCGTGTGAGGGGCGTAGTCATTTCTTTCCTAACTTCCTTGTTAGTGAATGTGAAACTTGTTAGTGAATGTGAAGGCGTTCTCTTTAGCGAAACGAGAGTTTCGTTGTGTGATTTGCACCATGCTGTCACCGTCAAAGTGCCCTGTCAAGAGCGCGACGCGCCGTTCCGGGTCGACCGCTGTGCCCATGTCAAGCGCGCGTCCTGATCCTGGCGGGCCCACGTTGCCTCGGACTGGTTGTTGGGCGACGTGATCAGAGCCGGAAGGCCGACGGCCGCGGCCAGGCTCACGCTCTTTGCAGCAGCCATCTGCATCATCCGTGCAGCAGTTTCCCAATACGTTCCCTCAAGAGGAGCCACTCCGGTCGATAAGGCCCCGGGGTTCAGGCCGCTGGGGCGATGACGACAGCGTGGCCTAGACGTTCTAGTTTGGCGACCGCCAGTCCGGTCTGGGCCCGGGACTGTTTGCGGCGAAAGGTAGCTGTTTTTGCTGCGCGCGGCGCACGCGGCTGCCTCGACGAGTGCCGAGGGGAGTCAGTTGCTTCCGTTGCCCCGACCCGGTCCAGGCGACGGAGCATCGCCGCGGCAAGCCCGGCATGATCGGCGTCGAAAGGACCCGTCAATTGGTAACAACGTTCGACGAAGTGATGGTTCAGAAGATCCTGGACAGGCGCGAGTGGGCTGCCCCGAAAGGCGTCGCCTTCAATCAGAATTCTTGGCCGGCACTTAAGTGGGCTGGCGTCGAGTGGCTACGCGGGAGCTCGCGATACGGGTGGTGAGGGCTGCGGCTGAGTCTCTGACGAGGCGTGTGAGATTGGATTCGGCGCCCCTGTCGAAGCGGCTTTCGGGGACTGTGATGCCGACATCGCCGACGACGAGGTTGCCTGAGAGCCCGAACACCGGGGAGGCGATGGCGATCGCGCCGTCGATCCGCTCGCCGTGCGAGATGGCGTAGCCGTCCCGGCGGATCTCCACGAGTCGCTCGGAGAGTCGATTGGGGTCGACGAGGGTGCGTGCAGTCACTGCGGGGAGGGCGCCCTGGGAGATCTCTTGCTGTGTCTCATCCGGTAGGAAGGCGAGGATTGCGAGCCCGCTCGCGCCCGCGTGGAGAGGCAGCCACGTGTGCTTGCGCAGCACGTAGCGCAAAGGGTGCGGGGATTCGACCGTGTGGGTGAACATCATCTGCCGGCGCTGTTCGTTGTAGACGCCGAAGAACGAGGTCTCTCCGGTACGCGCGGTGAGTTCACCGAGGATGTCCGCGGCCGCCTCCTCGAGCGGGAGGCGGGCTGTCGTCGCCCAGGCAAGCCGCAGGAACTCGAGCCCAAGTCGATACGCGCCGTCGGGCGTGCGCCCGACCATCCCGAGCTTCTCCAAGTCCGTGAGCAGCCGGTGGGCCGTGCTCGCGCTGACCCCCATGAGGGAGCCCAGTTCGCGCACACCGTAGGAGTCCTCACCCGTGTCGACCATAATGGTCAGGAGCTCGATCCCCCGGGCCAGCGGATGCCGCTGCCTGTCCGCCGCCGGCTCCGATTCGGCAGCCGCCTCGTTCGTACTCATTGTCCCTCCCGGACTCTCCGACATCTCCCTGCTACGACTTAGCGAAATCGTCTCAGTTTGAAGTCATTCTGGACGAGTCTACTCAACAGGACACGCGTTCTGACGAAGAATCGAAGTATCGGGCGTAAGTGAGCTAAGAAATACCTTGCCGACGGGCGGCCGAGTTCGGGATGGACGGCCCAGGCCGGGTCGCCTCAGGGCGCCCCCGATTGCCTCAAGGATGGGCCGTTATGGCTCGAGGTTGGCTGGATACTTCCTGGAGCAGGCGGTCCACTGTGGGACGGATCCGCATCAGAGGATCGATGGCTGGCACCGCATAGAGATAGTTGGCTTCCATGGCTGCGAGTGCGTTCTCTGCCACGTCGTTGGGGTCTATGGCCGGAACGGCAGGGATGGAGCCTCTTCCTACGGAGGACCCTGCGGCGTTCTCAACGCGCTCGGATTCGATGGCCGCGCTCATGGGCGTGCGGACGATGCCCGGGCAGAGGACGGTGGCGCTGACGCCCGGCGCCGATGCGTCCAATTCTGCGCGCAGGGTCTCCGTGAGTGCGACGACGGCATGCTTGGTCACGATGTAGTCGGCGATGCCCGGGACGATGGACAGGCCGGACATGGAGGCCGTGTTCAGCACATGGCCGTGGTTCTTTTCAACCATGTGGGGCACGAACGCACGGATCCCGTTGATGACGCTCCATAGGTTCAGGGAAAGCAGCCGCTGCCAGGCATCCGGGCTGATCTCCCATGACGGGCGCTGGGCATTGGCGGCCCCGACGTTGTTGCATATGAGGTCAAAAGTTCCGAAATGATCAAGAGTTGTGCGCGCGAGCCTGTCGACCGATTCGGCATCGGTCACGTCGGTGGGTACCGCGAGGACTTCGGTGCCGAATGACTTCAGCTCATCGAGCGTGGCCTCCAATCCATTGAAATCGATATCGGCAATCGCGAGATTGAGCCCGCGTGACGCCAGTGCCCGGGCGAGCGCCTTCCCGATGCCGCTTCCCGCGGCGGTTACCACGGCTACCTCTCCTGGTACAAAACTGGTCACTGCACTGCCCTCTTTCTTTGAATGTTCCTATCAATGGAACGTAGGTTCTGTAGTGAATTGAAGACGTGCGGCATCGCAGGCATCTGCGATGCCGCACGTGGAGAAAATCAGGGTTCCGTCGACTGGATGCAGGGCGGGCTGATCCATGCTTCGTACCCGTCGACCTTCATGTAGAGCGCGCGTGCTTGGGCATGGTCCCCGGCAATCCACAGGATTGAAGAGTCTTCGGAGACCATATCCACACGGCCACGCCGGACAGTCTTCGCCCCGCGGCGGATCTCCACATCCTCTCCGAGAACGCAAGACCAGTCGTCGTACCTGATCCAACGGCGGGCAGGAAACGCGTTGGCTCCCGCGCGATGCTCAAAGGACGACGGGGCTACACCGGCAAGAACTGGAGGCACAGCCCCCAGGGAACTCGTTGACCGCAGTTCCTCACCCAGTGAATGTGCCACCGTTGACGCCCATGATCTGCCCCGTGATGAATGAGGCTTGGTCCGAGCAGAGAAACGCGCAGGAAGCGGCGATGTCCTCCCCCGTGCCGATACGCCCGACAGGAAGGCCCTTCCCAAGGACATCGCTCGGGGGGAGTATCCCTGCCTCCTGCTTTTTGCGAAGGGCCGGTGTGTCGATCGCGGAGGGAGCGATGCTGTTGACGGTCAGGCCTGAGGATGCGTATTCCAGGGCCAGGGTCCTAGTCAGTGCGATCACGCCGCCCTTCGAGGCCGAGTAGGCCGCCAGGCTCGGCGCTCCGGTCTGGGCGCTCACGGAGGAGATCAGGACGATCCTGCCCCACTGGGCGTCCACCATGTCCTGGATCACGGACTGGACGCAGTTGAAGGTGCCCGTCAGGTTGATGGCGAGAACCCGGTTCCAGGATTCGGGCGTGATTTCAGCGAAAGGCTCCTGGACCGCCACGGCTGCACTGGAGACCAGCACTCCGATGGGGCCGAGCTCGGCCCGGGCCTTCTCGATGGCATGGTCGACCTGGGATTGATCACTTACGTCAACCTGGTACCCCACTGCCTTGCCGCCTGCCGCGGACAGCTCCTTGGCGACGAGCTCGGCTCCCTCACCGTTCACGTCCAGGACGGCAACGGCGTACCCATCGTCGGCGAGCCGGGTGGAAATCGCCCTGCCGATGCCGGAAGCGCCCCCGGTCACCACCGCGACTCGTGTCATCGCGCTCACCGGGCCAGTCCGCAAGGCCCGACGTGCCGCCTGCTGCTTGAAACCATGCTTATTCTCTCCTAAGTTTCTGACTTCTTGTGCCCGTGGTCCCGAGTCTCTATGGGAGGACGGGGTTCCCTTCTGCGACGAAAGGAACGAACACCATGGTGCCCAGATCGAGGTCCGGACTCATGCCCAGACCAGCCCCGAACAGCATGTCCCGGGCAGAGGCTGCAGATCCTTCGACTTCGTAGATCGTCGCGTACTGGTGCGAGACCGACGCGGGCGCGTCCGTGGCGGCGCGGTAGCGCTGGGCCGCCACAAAGCCGGGAAGCCCAAGCACCTCAGGTATATGTGTCTCCCAGTACCAGGGGCGGAACGCTTCGTCCTGCCCTTCTAGGGGGTTGACGAGCGCAAGCAGCATCTCGCGCGGTTGAAGCGTGTTATCGGTCATTTCATTCTCCTTTTCAGATGGAACGGGCTTTTCGAGCGGGGCGGGCGTCATCCCGCGCTCACACTCTCGCACACGGTCGACAGCGCGCCTCCGTAGTTCCCGGTTGCGGTCATTTCGCCCAGCATCTCGTGGAGCTTGGCGCGCCCGCCCGGGTTGAGCAGGAACTTGCGCACCTTGCCTTCGACGTTCGCGCCGTAGTAGTGGCTGTGCTCTGCCGAGAAGATGGATTTGGGGGCGAGGGTCTCGATCATGGTCATCCACCCTTCCTGCTGTTCGGCGGTCGGTTCGAAACGCTCGTAGCCGTGCTCACGCGCGTAGATCAGCGTGCCGGTGATCCAGTCGATCTGGTCCTGCGAATAGCGCGGGTAGTTGCCGCCGCCGGCACCGTGCGGTCCGCCAGGGAAGAAGAAGTTCGGCAGCTGGTGTGCGCTGAACCCACCGAAGTCCGTGGGGCCGTCTTCCCAGTCCCTGCTGAGGTCGAGGCCGTCGAGGCCCTTGATGCCCATGCGTGTGAGTGCGCCGGTGCCGAAGTCGAAGCCGGTGGCGAAGACGATGATGTCGTAGTTGCGATGCCCCTCGGTCGTTTCGATGCCGGTCCCGTCGACCCGCACAATGGGCGTCTCCCTGAGCGCAACCAGCGAGGCCCTCGGGTTGTTGAACGACTCGTAGTAGTTCGAGACGAACGGCGGGCGCTTCGCACCGAAAAGGTGGTCCTTCGGGATCAGCCTTTCGGCCGTCACGGGATCCTTGACGATGCTGCGGACCTTGTTCGCGAGGAACTCGCAAAACTCGAGGTTGACCTCGCGGTTTGTCGTCATGTCGTAGTAGTTGGTGGTGAGCTTGCCAAAGCCCGGGCTGTTCCAGACCTTCTCATAGAAGGCTTGCCGTTCTTCGAACGAGTCGGCGGTCGAGAACTTGCCGGCGGGCTCATGCAGGAAGCCGGTCGGGTTCGCCGCGGAGCCGAGCTTACCGGCGATCTGATCGAAGTTCTCAAGCAGCCACGCGTGGCGCTCATCGGTGATGGGCGCGTTGTTTAGCGGAGTCGTCCAGGTCGGCGTGCGCTGGTAGAGGTCCACGGACTCGACCAGGTCGACGATGGCGGGCAGGATCTGCGCACCGCTCGGACCGTTGCCGATGATGGCGACCCGCTTGCCCGTGAAATCGACCGGAGTGTGCGGCCAGGCACCGGTGTGGTAGGCCTGCCCCTTGAAGTCCTCTAGGCCATCCAGGTCGGGGTAGTTCGGCACGGAGAGACCGCCGGTCGCCGAGACGACCCAGCGTGCCCGGACGGTCTCGCCCTTCTCGGTCCTCACGGTCCATGCCGTGTCCACTTCATTCCACACTGCCGAGACAACCTTCTGGCCGGTGCGGATGTGCCCGCGCAGGTCGAAGTGGTCCACCACGAAGTTGAGGTAGCGCTCGATCTCGGGCTGGGTAGCGAACTCCTCCTCCCAGCGCCACTTGTCGAAGAGGCCCTTGGAATGGATGTAGCCGTACGTGTAGCTCTCGGAATCGAAGCGAGCGGACGGGTAGCGGTTCCAGTACCAGACGCCCCCGACGCCCTCTCCCGCCTCCAACGTCAGGGCCGAGAACCCGGCCTCAAGAGCGCGCTGGAGCGCGTAGATGCCGACAACACCTGCGCCAATCACCAGTACTTCGACATCGACGTCGCTGCTGGTCTGTTCTGCCATTTGACTTCACTCCTCTTCGGTCGTGCCACTCTGGCGACCATCGAGATAATTCAAGCACTAACGCTCAATAATTACAACGATCGGTAGCTCGGGCGCGGATTTACGAGGATTCTTTCGTTGATATTATTGAGCATCCGTGATGAAATATGCTCCACGGCTATTTCAAAGGAGAACCATGAACGCCACCCCTGACCTCCGATTCGACGGACGTGTTGCCATAGTGACGGGAGCCGGCCGCGGTCTCGGCCGTGCGCATGCCCTACTGCTTGCCGAGCGCGGTGCGAAGGTCGTCGTGAACGACCTCGGCGGCTCGAAAGAGGGCGAAGGGAGCGACGCCGGGCCCGCCAACGACGTCGTAAGCGAGATCGTTGCCGCGGGCGGCCTAGCCGTCGCCGATACGAACAACGTCGGCAGCGAGGAGGGCTGCCACGCGCTCGTCCAGACCGCCATCCGGGAGTTCGGCCGCATCGACATCGTCGTGAATAATGCGGGCATTTCGCGCTGGGCAACCTTCCCCGAGGCCGACGCCGAGAACCTCGAACTCACGCTAGACGTGCACCTGCGCGGCACCTGGCACACGACGCGCGCGGCCTGGCCCTACATGGAGCAGCAGGGTTATGGGCGCATTATCACGACGACGTCGACCGGCATGTTGGGCCTGTCCGACAACCTTGCCTACGCGACAGCGAAGGGGGCCCTCATTGGCTTCACCCGCAGCCTCGCGGTTGCCGCCGCACCGAAGGGCATCCTCGTCAATTGCGTCGCGCCGAATTCGGTTACCAGGCCGAGCCTCTCAGCCGACAAGCCGAATATCGTCACGGCTAACCAGATGGACGCCGCGCGCGTCCAGGCCATGCAGACCGACCTCGTTTCGCCGATGGTCGCCTATCTTGCGCACGACTCGTGTCAGGTCAACGGTGAGATCCTCGTGGCTGGCGCGAAGCGCTTCGCCCGCTGGTTCATGGGCTTTACGCCAGGTTGGCTCGACGATGGCGACGGCGTGCCGACCGTCGAAGACGTCGTGACGCACTGGGATGAGATCAACGACCAGAGCGGCTACTACGTGCCCACGGGCACGTACGACTGGGGCGCGAGGTTCATGGCGCATCTGGCGTAGGCTTTAAGCCACCTTCGGGGCCTGCGTTCGCGCAGGCCCCGTTTGCTATTTTCTGGGGTCGTCTTCCGCGAGAGGTGCCGCAAGTCCCGCGCTGAGGAAGGTGATGAGGTCGGCGATGAGCGCCTCGATTCCCGCCGGAAGATGTTCTCGTTTGCGCCGGGAAGTGTGGTACCGGGCGAGTGCGTGCACAGTGCTCGTGAGCGTCAGCCACCAGCGCTCATCGAGTACCGGTTCGGGGACCTCAGGCACGAGCTTGCCGAGGAGGGTGCGCAGCGTGATGACAGCGGCGCCGACGCGCACTCCGACGAGCCCTTCATATCCACCCTCTTCTGTGATGTAGAGGGAGAGGAAGGGAAGGTAATGGTTGTCCGGCTGGAAGTGAATGGCAAGCGGTCGCACGAACGCGCTCACAACGTCTGAGACGGTGGGGGTCGTTTTGCCCAGCATGAGACTTGCAACCATCTCGGCGCGGTAGATCTCACTCTGCGCGCCGCGGTACTCCATGATCGCCTTGACGATCTCTTCACGCTCGCCGAAGTGGTACTGCACAGCCGCGTGGTTGCGTTGCCCCGCGGCCTTGCCAATGTCGCGCAGCGGTACTGACGATATGCCGTGCTGAGCGAAGAGCCGCTCTGCCTCCGTGATGATGCGCTGTCGGGTTGCCTGGCCGCGCACGTTCTTTCGCTCGCCGGACGACTTGGAGGCAACTGAAGTTTGAGACATGCCTATGAGTCTAGTGAAGCGCGAATCTTCAGCGGGGCTAAGTCGGTCCGCGCGGGATATACGCCACCGAAAAGCTCGACGCCGGATTCCAAGAGATGCACGACGTTCGCCGTCCAGACGATATCCGCGCCGTCGCGCCCAAGCTCTTCGGCGCCCGTCGCGGCAACGGCCGTGGTCGACGCCCCGTCATCGCTGGTGCGGACGGAAAGAACTCCGCCCTGGGGCCCGGTGACAATTTCAGGCTCCGCGATCCTGATATCGAGGAGACCGTGATGCGCCGTAAAGCGCACAGAACCTCCGAATGACAGGCGCCACTCATTGCCCACTTGCACTGCGTTCCGTAGCGGGAAGGTGAATGCGCCATCATCGGTGACGGTGGTTCCGTCCCCCAGCACGTACGAGCCGCGGGCGGTGACCGCAACGTAGCGCAAAAGTGAATCGCGGACCGCCCAAGTGAGCGATCCGCGATACACCGCGTCATGCAACGCTGTCACTTGGCCAACTCGGGGGAGTGGTTCTCGGGAAAGGTCTCCATGCCGGGCTCGAGTTCAAGGCCCATGGTTCGGAACACCATGCAGTGGAAGTCGTAGGTGCCAACCGTGAAGAGCAGGTCCAGGAGCTGTTGGCGGTTGAGCTGCCGCTCGAGTGTCTGCCACGTCTCATCCGTCACGTTCTTGTCGCGGCACATCTCATCAATCGAACGCACGAGGGCGGCGTCATCGGCCGACCAAAGAGCGGCGTCGGGTCCCTCGGACAGCGCCGCGAGTTCATCGTCGGTGAGCCACCCGGCGGCCCGGCTCATACGCACGTGCTGCGCCCACTCGTACTCGCCGTAGCCGAGCCAGGTGGTGCGGATAATGGCAATCTCGCGGATTCGGTCGCCAAGGCTCGAGTTCCGGAGGTGGTTCGAGTACGGCATCCAGCCACGCATGAGCTCGGGATGCCAAGCATAGATGCCGAGGATGTTCGACTTCGGCCTGGTCTCAGGGGTGAGCTGCGGGGCGGCCTGGCCGCCGGCACCGTGCGTGGCGAGCACGCTGAGGGCGCTGTCGACCTCGGCGTTCCAGTCTTCGGTGGGGCGGGGGGAGATTCTAGGCTGTGTCAGCTGCGTCATCTTTTGTGCTCCTGTTCGTTATGCAATGAATGATCCACCGTTGACGCTGATGGTTTGGCCAGTCACGTACGAGGCGTCATCGGAAACAAGGTAGGACACGGCAGCGGCGATGTCGGCCCCGGTACCCATGCGGCCCACGGGGATGTACTTTGACATGTCTTCAACTGAAGGCATGGTGCCCGCAGCCCGCTTCTTCTCTACGCTCGGGGTGTCGATCGACGAAGGAACCACCGTATTAACTGTCACACCGGATTTAGCGAATTCGACTGCCAGCGCCTTGGTCAGCGCCAGCTGTCCACCCTTCGATGCGGCGTAATGTGCCATTCTGGGCGCACCGCGCTGGGCGCTCGACGACGAGATCAACACGACGCGGCCCGCGCCGCCGTCGAGCAGATCGGGCAGGCCTGCTTGGACGAGGTTGAAAGTGCCGGTGAGGTTGATAGTCAGGATCTGGTTCCACTGCTCCAGCGTCATTTCAAGGAATGCCTGTTGCGGTGCGACGGCGGCGTTGGCCACAATGACAGACAGCGGGCCAAGATCGGCGCGGATGGCGGCGAGTGCGGCATCCACCTGGTCTCGGTCGGTCACGTCGGCCTGGTAGCCGCGGGCGATGCCGCCCGACTCTTCGATCCCAGCGGCAGCCTTCTCGGCCGCCCCCTCGGTCCGGGTCAGGATAGCGACCGCGAATCCGTCCTTCGCAAGCCGCTCTGCGATCGACAGTCCGATGCCGGCCGCTCCTCCTGAGACGACGGCGACCCGCCCTGCCCCGCTCATCTCGTCTCCAAACTGATAAACCAGATGGTTTGCTTCGTGGTCATGATTGTCCTTTTTCCCTTGAGGTGCCGTCGGTTCGCCGCGTGGAACCGGCCGAGCCGCCACGTCGTTGTGTGGGGCTTCGCAGTGGGCTACTGTTGTGTTCAACTGAACAAGCGTTCCGTTCTCGGTCGCTTCAGAATTACATGCGCCGAAGATGGATGTCAAGCTACTGAAAGTGGCTATGTAACGGGATGGTGAGCGATGAGCGGCGCGGCAGATAAGGCAGATCGAACGTCCGTCGAGGGGCTGCGACGCAGGCATCCCTTGGCGCGCGGCATTGAATTGCTCACGCTCATGACTGACAGCGACCGGGATGTTCACGGCGTCCGGGAGTTGGCGGGCCGGCTCGACGTGAGCCCAAGTACTGCGCACCGCCTCATCGCCGACCTTGAAAAGCTCGGACTTGTCAGCCGCACGGCCAACGGCTCGTACCGCCTCGGCCTGGAATACTTGCGCCTCGCGTGGACAACGACGGAACGCTACCCGATCCAGGAAGTTTCGAGGGGCACGCTGGAGGAGCTCACGGAGCAGAGCGGGGAGTCATCATTCTTCGCAGTATATGGCGAGCAGCGACTGCAGATGATGTTCACGCTCGTCGTCGAGTCTTCGCACCCCCTGCGCTACACGCTGCCCATGCGCCAGCAGATCCCGCTCCATGCCGGGGCAAGCGGTTTGGCGATCCTCGCGTTTCTGCCGGCGCAGATCCAAGACCGTATTGCGCGCGGCCCGCTGCACGCGGCAACCGATCGCACGCTTGTCGAGCCACGGAGCCTGCTCGACCGGCTCGCCATGATCAGGAGGGACGGGTACGCAATCACCCACGGTGAGCGTATCGATGGGGCAATCGCGATCGCCTCGCCAGTCTTCGGCCCGGCGGGCGCGGTGGTCGGATCAGCAGGCATTTCCATGCCCGAGGCGCGCTTCGATGCCGCACAGTCCTCGTCGCTTGCGGGCCTGGTCAAGCAGTCCGCGCGCCAGATCAGCGACTATCTCACCGGCGCCCGGGATCCACGCACCGGCATCGCGCGGAAGTAGTCACGGCGTCCTTGACACGGGTTCGACGCTGAGCCCATACTGAACGTGTTGCGTTGAAAGAATCAAGCGTTCGAGTCAACGAAACAGATTTACGAGAAGTACCGCGACGGGACCACTCATAACCCCTCGCGATCCCTGACCACACTGAGGATCAACGATGACCCAAGCAAGCACCGACCGCCACGTAGTCATTGTGGGTGCGTCGTTGGCCGGAACACGCGCGGCCGAGGGGCTGCGCAACCTTGGACACGCCGGGCCTATCACGCTCATCGGGGCCGAGCATGAGTTGCCCTACGATCGCCCGCCACTGTCGAAGGACCTGCTCACGTCAGACTGGTCCGATGAGTCGGTCGAGTCGTTTCGTCTGGCGAGCAGAGCCGGCCTCGAAGGCGCCGGCATCGAGCTTAAGCTCGGCGTCGCCGCAACCGGGCTGGACACCACCAACCGCAGCCTCATCCTCGCCGATGGCACGACGCTCGGCTACGACGTTGTCGTCATCGCCACCGGAGCAGCTGCTCGGCCTTCGCCTTGGCGGCCCGGGACCGGCGTATACCAGCTCAGGACGCTTGAAGACTCGCGGGCCATCGCCGCTCGCCTGAAGCGTGGCGAGCCCGTCGTCGTGGTTGGTGGCGGCTTCATCGGCACTGAGATCGCCGCGGCCGCCGTCGGCTTCGGCTGCGACGTCACGGTGGTTGACCCCGTTTCCGAGCCGATGGCGCGCATCGTCGGTCCTGAGATAGCGCGCAGCCTCGTCGAACTGCATCACCGGCACGGAGCCCGAACCCGCTTCGGCGTCGGCGTCGCCGACATCCAGGGTAAGGACGGCGAACTGACAGTGATCCTCGACGACGGTACCTGCCTCGAGACCTCGACGGCGGTGGTCGGCATCGGCTCGGTGGCATCGACGGAATGGCTCGCCGCTTCGGGACTCACGCTCGACAATGGCGTGGTGACCGACGGTTTCCTCCGCGCGGTCGGTGCTGATGAGGTCTACGCAATTGGCGACGTCGCTCGGTGGCCCCACCCCGGCCGCGGCGTGCAGGTTCGTGCCGAGCACTGGACCAATGCCAGCGATCAGGCGCGGTACGTTGCAACCGCCATCACCCAAGGGGCCGATGTGCCCTATGACTCCACCGATTACGTGTGGTCGCACCAGTACGACTGGAAGGTCCACACCATCGGCTGGCGCCACCCCGAAGGCAGTTCTACGATCGTGGGCGACCTGGCCGAGAGTGGGAAAACCGCGGTGATTCACAGTGACGCGAATGGAGCCGTCTGTGGTGCAGTCACCGTGAACTGGGTACGCGGACTCAACCTGGCCCGCAGGCTCTTCGCCACCGGGGAGTCCGCAGAGACAATCGTCGAAAAACTTGGGCAGTTGGCCTGACGGCCGCGCTGTCAGTGTGAAGAGAGGAAACAAACCATGGTCTATGTGATTGCTGACGCGTGCGTCGACATTCAGGATAAGAGCTGCATGCAGGAGTGCCCTGCGGACTGCATCTTCGAGGGGGGACGGATGAGCTACATCAACCCCGATCTCTGCATTGACTGCGGGGCCTGCATGACGGCCTGCCCGGTGGATGCTGTCTACTACGACGCCGAACTTCCGGCCGACAAGGAGGAGTACGTCGGAATCAACGAGCGCTTCTTCGAAGAGGTAGAGACGCCGAAGAGCGGCCGCAAGGCCGGCAAGATCGACTACGACGTCGACGTCATCGCCGCGCTCCCCCCGCGGGGAGGAGCCTGAGCATGAATGCCCTGCGCGTCGCCGTCGTCGGGTCCGGTCCGTCCGGTGCCTATTGCGCCCAGCTGCTCACCGAAGAGTCCGGGTCGCCGGTTGAGGTGGACGTCTTCGAACGCCTGCCGGCACCGTTCGGCCTGGTTCGCTATGGTGTCGCGCCCGACCACCCCAGAGTCAAATCGATAACCACCTCGTTCGCCGAGGTGTTCGACGAGACACCGGGCGTGCGCTTCCTCGGCAACGTTCACGTCGGCGCCGACATTACGCTTGACGAACTCCGCGCGAACTACGACGCGGTGGTGTTCGCCAGTGGTGCGCAGGTGGACCGGAACCTCGGCATTCCGGGCGAGGACCTGGCCGGCGTGCATGGCGTACGCGAGTTCGTGTCGTGGTATCAAGGGCACCCCGACGCCGCAAGCGAGGCCTTCGCGCTCAACGGAAACCGCGCGGTCATCATTGGCGTCGGCAACGTCGCCCTCGACGCAGCACGCATGCTCGCCCACACCACCGATGCACTTCGCGCGACGGATGTGCCCGAGCACGTCGTCCACACCTTCGCGGCGAGCACATACCGCGAGATCGTGGTGATCGGCCGCCGTGGACCCGCTTTCGCGAAGTTCACCAACAAGGAGTTCATCGAATTGCTGGAGGTCGAGAGCTGCGATGTCATCATCGATCCCGCAGACCTCGAGCTCGACGCCCAGCAGCAGGAACACGCCGACGCCGACCCCGCAGCCAGGCGGCTGCTCGCAACCTTCGCGAAGGCCGCCGAACGCGGAGTGCTGGGGCGCAACACGTCCATCCGTTTCCTGTTCGACCGCACGCCCCTCGAA
>FTCF01000230.1_pt1 | contig 15531 bp, 12 predicted proteins | sample 1639631 | NCBI WGS metagenome assembly FTCF01 (sample SAMEA3914864, study PRJEB12502) | metagenome | biome: forest; material: soil | place: USA | collected 2012-03-12 | depth 0.3 m
ACGGTGCGCCCGGTGAGCTCGATAAGGAACCCGTCTTCATTGGTCCCCTGAAGGCAATGGAGGCGGACCAGCGCGTTGCGTTCGGTGGCCAGCTCGGCGGTCCGGCGCATCAGTTCGTCCGAAAGCGTCTCGATTCGGCAAGGCAGCAGGACACCGGAAAGCAACGGATGTCCGAGCTCGTCGGCGTAGTCGAGGAACCGCGCGGCGTCAGCGAATCCTTTACATCCTTCTTCCTCGTCGAAGAGGATCACGCGCTGGCCGTCGCCGTCGGTGACATTGATCCCGGAGCGGTACGCGGGGCCCAGGAAGCCGCGCAGTCCGAGCTCGATGCTGGACTGCGCCATTCCTTTGAGTTCTTCGAAGGTCTCAGCCCACGAGCTGTGGATCTCTGAGGCGATCGGCATGTAGGTGGTCACGCCGTGCAAGGCGAGCTGTGCCAGGGCGAATTTGCGCACGCCCTGGCGCTGCGCCGCGGTGAAGACATCGCGCCGGCGGTTGTGGAAGTAGTCCTCAGACCATTGCAAGCCCGGGGCGGTCTCGTCGGTGGGCCAAGAGTCGAAGATCATGTGATCAATGTCCGTCAAGGCATCGAGATCGATAAGGCCGGGTGCGATGAGGCTCTGTTCGAAGTCCCGGCGTTCGTCCACGGGACCCGAGTAATCAGTCCCAACGTAGATGATCTCGTCATCCCGCATCACGACGTGCCCGTCCGCGTGCATCACGTGCCCGGTTCCGTCATAGCCAAGGACGTACCGGGCAGAAAGCTGAGTGATCATATAAACCCTCCAAGTTTGGTATCCCAAGGTCAAATAGCCGCAAATCAAGGTCAAAGTGGGCCGAGCGTATGGACACCTTAATTTCTAAGGCTTCCAGCAGCTTTTGTGACATCTCTTGCATTGCAATGTGATCCACCTTACCATCTTTGGTATACCAAAGGGCATGGACAGATCCGTCCTTCGCCACTGCAGCACACGAAGGGTGCACAACAATGAAGAACCAATCCACAACCACTCCGGAGGTGGATACGCCCGTAGTCAATGTCGATCACGGGCCGGCCCGCCTCTTCACCCCGACGGCACGGCAATGGGGATCGATGATCCTGCTGTCCACAGCCGTCTGCGCCGTCGCCATCCTGGCCGGAACGCACAAGATCCCCCTGGGCAACGCCGCCATCGTGCTCATGCCCGTCTTGTGGGCGGTGCTGATCGGCGCTGTCATCGGCGTCCAGAAGGTCCGTCCCATGTCCGGCCAAAGCCGCGCCGTGGCCTCGGTGTTGCTAAACGTCAGCATCGTCATGTTCCTCGGGGCCCTCGGCACCCAAGTGGGGCCCTCTCTCGCCAAACTGACCTCCCTCGGCCCCGCCATCCTGCTCCAGGAAGTGGGCCACATCTTCGGAACGGTCATCATCGCCCTGCCGGTCGGTGTGGCGCTGGGCATGGGCCGCACGGCCATCGGCGCCACCTGGGCGATCGACCGTGAATCCTATTTGGCCTACGCATTGCAGCGTTTCGGCGTGAAATCCCCGATTTACCGTGGCGTGTTCTCCGTGTGGCTTCTGGGCAGCGTCTTCGGCGCAGTCTTCATCTCCCTGCTGGCAGGCCTGCTCGGCGGGATGGGCATCTTTGACCCCCGCGCCCTGGCGCTGGGCCTGGGCCTCGGCTCGGGATCCATGATGCTTGGCGGCGTAGCCGCCCTGTCCATCATCCATCCGGAGCAGGCGCCGGAGATCATGGCGCTGGCGGCCCTATCGAACCTGGTGACGAACCTTGTGGGCTTTTACGCCGGGGCCTTCCTTTCCCTGCCGATGTCCTTGCGGCTTTACAAGTTCTGGTCGCGACTCTTCCGCCGCGATGACGAGGGCAAGCGCCTTGACCGCAACGGCAACGCCGTTGTCGCGAACCTGCGCCGGCCCCAGGACCGAACCAAGGTGGACGTTTCGGCCGTGCTCCGGGACCCGGAGGTGCGTACGAAGCCTTCAACATGGATCATCGCTTTTGTTGCAAGCATCGCCGCGGGCGTGGTTCTCAACGCCTTGGGCACCAAGTCCATCAGCGTCAACGATGTCATTGGCGTGGTGATCCTTGGCCTCCTTACCGCTCTGGCATTCGTACTTGCCAAGTTCGTGCCCGCCGTGCCGTCAAGCGTATGGGTTCTTGCACTCGCCACTTTGGCAACGGCTCCGATCCTGCCTTTCAGCGGCATGATCGGCTCGTTCACCCACAACCTTGACCCGCTCTACGTGGGCCTTGGCTCGATCGCCCTGCTCGGCATGAACGTGGGGCGGGACATCAACGCACTGAAGACCCTGAACTGGCGCACGGTGATTGTGGCGACAATCACGTTCTCCGCGAGTTTCGTGGCAGCCGCGGCACTTGCGCAATTCGTCATCCATGTCTGAACTGCGGCACTGAACAACTGACGCCGAACAAGGCGGGTTGAATGGACACGTTCCGTCCATTCAACCCGCCTTTTCGCGTCTCTGCTCCCGCCCTCGGCGGCGCTCACGGGTGATGTTGGACGCATCGCGGCTCGTTCATGCCCCGGGGCTGCGCGACATACCGTGTCAGGTGAACAGCGGAAGGACACCAGACCGCCTGTGGCTTGCTAAGATCTAAAGGCTCAACCGGCCCCCCGGAGAGCCCCCCATCAACTGGCCCGGATCGGACGTGCCCCCACGCGCCCCGGTACCGGTCCCTGCCCGACCCCAGGAGACCCCTGCTCTCATGACCGCATTGGCCGAACCGGACTATTTCGAGGTACACGACGAGGATTACCGCAGCGCACTGGACTCGCGGTACGAGGAAGGTTTCGGGCGCGGCCCCGAGCTCGACGACGACTACGGCAGCGGCTACGACGAACTCGACAAGCTCTTCGATGGTTTGTTCGACGACGAGGATGACCTGGACGCCCCGGCCAAGGCCGAAAAGAAGGTGCCGGCCAGGAAAGACGCTCCGAAGGCCGCCGCCGTAAAGACGGCCACGCCGAAGAAGGCTTCCTCAGTTTCGATGCCCAAGGCCAGCCCGGTCATCATCCGCAAGGTGGAACCTGCGGCCGCTCCCGCCGTCGAAAACACTCCGACGGTAACCGCCGTCGCACCGGCCGCCGTCGAAAAGATGCCGACCATAACCGCCGTCGAACCGGCCGTCGTCGAAACGGCAAGCTCGGCAGAGGCTTCCGCCGAAGAAGCCGTGACTCCACCGGTCCCGGACAGCCCCTTCTTCGCCCCGCACATCGCACCGGTGAACCAGCATGTGGAGTTCCTCCGCAAGCTCCGCCCGGGCTTCGAGGTCCCCTATGTGGATCCGATGCACTCGGTGGAGGACTGCCGGATTGTCACCCTGTTTTCCAACAACAGCGAGGCCTCCTCGCGGGGTGTTGTCTGGGCCGGCGACGACGCCGCCGCCACACGGCTACTGGGCCTGCAGTTCCAGCTCGGCCTGCGCCCGGAATGGATGATGCCATGGAACACCCACCCGTGGTTCACTCCCGGCGAGGCGAACGGAAAGCTGACTCCCGAGCAGATCGCCGCAGGCCTCAAGCCGCTCCTCGCTTTCCTCAAACTCGTTCCACGCGCCTCGGCGATCGTCGCCCACGGAACGGAAGCCAACCGCCTGGCGCAGATGCTCCTCAAGACTGACAACCAGCTGATCTGGCGCCGCGGCTTGAAGGTCTACAAGGCCCGTTCGCTGCACGGGCGCGCGTTCGCCGGGTCCAAGGAACGCCAGACCGAATGGCTGATCGAAATGGGCCGCTCCTACGCGGACGCCATGGCCCGCGCGGGTCTCCAGGCCGGTCGGCGCTAGGGGCGCCTAGCGCCGCGGCTTCCGGGCTGGCTTCCCGGCAAACAGTCTCCGGTCCAGCGAAACCGCCCCCGAACCGATGAAGGCAAACGCCAACGCCAACGCGATATACAGAATGAGCAGCTCAGCATTGATTCCGGGACTATTGCTCAACAATGGCTTGCCTGATTCGGTGACAAACCAGATCCCTGCGTACATGAGGGCTGCCAGGAAACCAGCCACCCTGGTCAGGGCGCCGAGCACCAAAAGTGCGCCCAGTCCGGTTTCGCCCCAGATGACAAGCCAGGACATCAGCTCCGCTTTTTGAACACCCATGGCAGCGATGGTTGCCTCGAACGCGGGCTGCCCTGCGAGCAGCTTCTGGACTCCACGCAGCAGCAAGAGGCCGCCGAACACGATCCTCAGAAACGCGATGCCACGCGAGGACGATGTCTGCGAAGGAAGGAGGAATTTCACCCGGTCCAATCTTCCATGCCGACGGCAGAGCTCAAAACGGCCGCTCCGTCCACGCGTCCGTTCTGAATCAAGCCAACAGCGCCGGAATATCCTTGACCCCCGCCAGGATGTGATCGTGCGGGTGTGCGGAGAGTTCCTCGCGTCCCAGTTTTCCTGTGAGGACACCGACCGCCGTCACTCCCGCGTTCCTGGCCGCTTTGAGGTCGTTCGCGGTGTCGCCCGCAGCCAGCACTTCGCGGACGTCGACCACTCCCGTCAGCTCCATGGCGCGGTGGATCATATGCGGTGCCGGGCGGCCTGCAGCCACATCGTCAGCGCAGACGACGGCGTCAAGCAAGCCGCCGCCGTCGGGCGCTGTACCCGTGCCCGCAAGCGACCAGCCAAGCGTCGCGAGGAGCGGCTCCGCGACATCGCGGGAGAATCCCGTGGTCAGGGCAATCTTGACGCCCCGGCTGCGCAATTCGCGGAAGGCATCCTCAACGCCATCCAGCGCTACCGGCGGGTTCTGCTCATAAGAGTCGGAGAGAAGCTCCTTGAAGCGGAGGAAGGCTGCCTGGACAATGTCCGCCGTGGCAGTTCCACCGCCCTTGGTGATGAGCGCCGTGATGGCTTCCACCTTGTCGGCTCCCATCCATTCCTGGACGGCTTCGGGCGTGGTGCTTGCCCCGGCCTCTTCCACGCAGCGGGCCAGCGCTAGATAAACGTCCCCGTGTTCGTCGATGGTGGTTCCGGCCATGTCGCAGGCGACGAGCTTGATCATGCGTTCCTCTGGTCTATTCGGCGTGGATGCGCACCAAGGCGGCGCGGCGTTCCGCGGTGTTGTCGATGGTGAAGTTCGTGAGCGCCGGCAAGTACCGGTCCTCTGAGTATTCGATGGCAGTACCGTTGGCCGAGCTGGTCACGCGGCGTTCCCGCAAAAGGGGAATCCCTTCGGCTTGTTCGAGCAGTTCCGCGTCTTCCTCTCCCGCGGCGACTGCGTCGATAGTGTGGCGGGCACTGTAGAGGTCAACGCCTTGAGCCTTCAGGAAAGCGAAGATCGAGCCGGAATCGGTGTCGAAATCGAAGAGCAAGCGGCCGACTTCAAGGATGAAACTGGTCCGCTCGATCATGGCAGGCACGCCATCCAGGGAGCGGACGCGCAGCAGCTCCACGACTTTCTCCCCCGGTTCCAGTCCAAGCGCATCGGCCGCTTCGGCACTCGCCTCGCGGCGAGCCACCTCCAACGTCCACTGCCCGGGGGTCTTGCCAATGCCGATAGCCCATTCGGTGAAGGAATTGAACGTCGAGAACGACTGCGACGGGACGGTCGATCGCACCATCGGCGGGCGGCCGCGGCCACCCGTGACGGCTCCCTCTGCCCGCAGGAACGCCAGCGCCTGGCGGATGGGCCCGCGGGACGTCCCGAACTCTTTGCAAAGCACAGCTTCACTGGGCAATTGCGATCCCGGCGGCCAGGTGCCGTCCGTGATGCGGCGCATGAATTCCTCGCTGAGGCGGACATGCAGGGGTGCGTTCGGCTGGGTACTCACAAGTTGATAATACAAGTTGGTGCTGAGTGATTCCTTATATTTCCGGGCGTTCAGGTAAACGAAGCATGAATCATCAGCGGTCAAAGTAAAGTCTCGGTAAACTTGTATATACAAGTGGCAATCTGGCTTGATTCCGCCTTCCAAGCAGTCCAATGTCAATGGCGTGAACATCCAACCTCCCCCATCCGGCGGTCCGACGGCGGCAGCATCACGCTCGGATGTTGTGATCGTGGGCGCCGGCATCGTCGGGCTCGCACACGCCGCACACGCAGTTGCCAACGGCCTGAGCGTGACGATTCTCGAACGCGACCACCATGCCGTGGGCGCTTCCGTCAGGAACTTCGGCCACTGCTGCGTCACTGCCCAATCCGGCGAACTCTACGAGTTGGCGCAGACGTCCCGAAAGTACTGGCTCGAGTTCGCGGCCCTGGCCGGTTTCTGGGCCGCCGAATCCGGCGCCATCGTGCTCGCCCGGACGGAAGCCGAAATGAACGTGCTCCGGGAGCTGTCCGCAGCCCGCGAGGAGGGCCAAGTCGAACTACTCTCCCCGGCCGGGGTGCGGTCGCGGCTGGGTTCCGGCCCGGACGGAACCGCGCCCGACGACGGCGGAGCGGCCGTCGCTTCGTGGCCCGGTTTGGTAGGCGGAGCCTTCCTCCGGGACGACGTGCGGGTGGACCCCCGGACCACGGTCGCCAAGCTCGCCGACTGGCTCGCCCGCCAGCCCGGCGTCGAGATCCATTGGAGCACCGCTGCCGTCGGCTTCGAAAACATTGCCGGCCAGCCCACGGTCCACACTTCCCGTGGTGACTTCCAGGGCACGCAGGTGTTCGTCTGCGTTGGCCACGACGTCGACTACCTGTTTCCTTCGCTTGCCGAGGAGCACGGGATCGAACGCTGCGCCCTGCAAATGTCCCGCGCCGCGCAGCCACCGGGGCTGACGATCGGCCCGGCGGTCCTCACCGCGACGTCCATGCTCCGCTATCCGGCCTTCACGGACATGCCGGCAGCGGCCGCCTTACGCGCCGAGGTGAAGCAGGACCGGCCCGAACTGATGGATATCGGAGCGAACGTGATGTTCACGCAACGCCCCGACGGGACGCTGATCCTTGGCGACTCGCACCACTACCACCGCACCGCCTCACCGTTCCTGGACGAAACCGTCACCACCATTTTGAACACGGACATCGAGGCGGCCATCGGGATGCCCTTGGACGTCATCGAACGCTGGCAGGGAATCTATGCCTCCAGCTCAGTGGCCCCCATCCTGGTCCGCGAAACGCAACCCGGCGTCACGGTCGTCTCGGTGACCTCCGGCGTCGGAATGACCTTGTCCTTTGGACTCGCGCACCGCAACGTCTCCAGGCTTTACTGATCAGCTCCTCCCATCCCGTTCACAAAAGGACTCCCATGAAAACAAAACTCTTCGCTGCCCCCGCGCTTGCCGTCGCTGCGGCGCTTGCCTTCTCTGCCTGTGGAGGCGCTGCCAACTCCGCCGGAGGTCCGGCGGGAGGCGCAAGCGCCGGCAGCAACCCGACGTGTCCCGGCGGTGAGATCAAGTTCGGAATCGAACCGTACGAGGACCCGGCAAAGCTCACCCCCGCCTACGATGTCCTGGCCGCCGCGCTCTCCAAGAAGCTCAATTGCCCCGTCAAGGTCCAGGTGGTGGAGGACTACTCAGCCGAAGTCTTGGCAATGCGCAACGGCAAACTGGACCTGGGCGAGTTTGGCCCGCTCGGCTTCGTGTTCGCCAGCCAGAAGGCCGGCGCCGAACCGCTTGTTTCCTTCGCCACCGCCGACAAGAAGCTGAGCAGCTACTCCGCAGGAATCTGGGTGGCCAAGGACAGCCCCATCAAGAAGATCGAGGACCTCAAGGGGAAGTCCCTTGCCCTAGGCAGCGTAGGTTCCACCTCCGGAGACGTCCTCCCCCGTTTCGGCCTTCGAGGCGTGGGCATTGCCGATTCCGACCTCAAGATGGACTACACGGGCGGACACCCCGAGGCCTTGCTGGCCCTGAAGAACGGCAAGGTGGACGCAGCAGAAATCAACACGCAGACCCTCGCCACCGCCACCGCCGCGGGCACTTTCAAGCAAGAGGACTTCCGGCGCATCTGGGCCTCAGACCCTATCCCCAACGACCCCATCACGGTCCGTCCCGACGCCGACCCCGCTTTCAAGAAGGCCGTCAAGGACGCTTTCCTCAACCTGGACCCCGCTGACGTTGCCAAGGTCGGCGCTTTCCTCGACGTGACTCCTGCGGGCCCGATGATCGAGGTCACCAAGGACAACTACCAGCCGCTCTTCGACCTGGCGAAGACCATGAACCTGACGGAGAAGAACCTGTAATGGATTCCCCGTTGCTCTCCGTACGGGGCCTCCACAAGTCGTTCGGAAACCGCCCGGTCCTCAAAGGCGTGGACTTCGATGTCCGCGCCGGGGAACTCCTCGCGTTCCTCGGCGCCAACGGCTCCGGCAAGTCCACCACCCTGCGTTGCGTCATGGGGATCGCCCAGCCGGACGCCGGAGTCATCGCAGTCGGAGGCAACGACCTGGCAAGCTTGCCGTGGCGCCAGTTGCAGGAGTCCAGGCAACGGACGGCCATGATTTTCCAGAAGATCCACTTGGTGCCGCGCCGCACGGCCCTGGACAACGTCTGCGCCGGGGCGTTGGCCCGGATCCCCACCGGCCGCTCCCTCTCGCCGCTGTTCTTTCCCCGCTCGGTGCAACAGGAGGCCCTCGACTGCTTGGACCGGGTGGGCTTGGCGGACAGGGCCTTCGATCGCGTCGGCCGGCTGTCCGGCGGGCAACAGCAACGGGTCGCCGTGGCCCGGGCGCTCTGCCAGCGTGCCGACATCGTCCTCGCCGACGAACCCGTTTCCGCCTTGGATCCGCATGCCGCGGAGCAGGTCATGGCCCTCCTGCACCACCTCGCACACGTCGAAAAGCTGGCCGTCGCGGCCGTGCTTCACCAGCCTGATCTGGCCCTGCGACACGCGGACCGCTGCATCGGATTGCTCCACGGCGCCATGGCCTTCGACCTGCCGTCGTCAGAGGTCGACGCCGGGCAACTGGACGCGCTTTACGCTCCGGACCGCGTGGTGGCAGCGTGAGCGATGAAACCCGGACGTTTCCAGTACGCCCGAAGCAGCCCCTGCGATGGATCGCGACGGCGGTAGCCGTTGCCGCCGTCGTCGGCCTCCACACGCTGGCCGTCCAAGGGACGGGTTTTGAGCCGGGGCTGCTGGTGGACGGGTGGAAGGGCATGGCTGCATTCGTAGCCGACGCTTTCCCGCCGGACCTGAACTGGGACAAGACCATCCGGCCGGGGCTTGAGGCCACCCTCGTGACTCTCTGGATCGGCCTTCTTGGAACCACTTTCTCGGTTCCGTCCGCCCTGCTTCTCGCTGTGCTGGCGTCAAGGAGCACAGCTCCGCACCGGCTCGTTTATCAGGGAGCACGCGCAGTTTTGTCCTTCTTCCGCGCGGTGCCGGACATTGTCTTCGCCCTGATCTTCGTCACGGCAGTGGGCCTTGGCCCGTTTGCCGGCGTGCTGGCCCTGATCTGCCACAACACAGGCGTGATGGGCAAGCTGTGGGCCGAGTCCATGGAAGAGAGCGACGGCGGCCCTCAGGAGGCGTTGCGCACTGCCGGGGCCAACCGGATCCAGCAGGTAGCCAATGCGACGCTGCCCATGGTGGTGCCTCAGTTCGTAGGCCTGCTGCTCTACCGCTTCGACGTGAACGTGCGTTCTTCGCTGGTCCTTGGCTTGGTGGGAGCCGGCGGCATCGGGCTGCTGATCAACCAGTCCATCAAGTCATTCCGTTTCGGCGCCATGCTCACGCACATCATCATCGTGCTGGTGCTGATCATCGTGGTGGACCAGTTCTCGGCCTGGGTCCGCAGGAAGCTGGCCGTTTAAATGCAACTAGCTCGCAGTTGTTGTCGTTCTGAGCTCTCAAAACGACAACAACTGCGAGCCAGTTGGGTGGGCGGGGTGCCAGTTGGGTGGGCGGGGTGCCTAATTCAGCGTGGCGACAACCTCGTTGAGCTTTGCGGAGGGACGCATCACGGCCTCTGCCTTCGCGGCATCGGGGCGGTAGTAGCCGCCGATGTCCGCAGGCGAACCCTGGACTGCGAGCAGCTCGGCGATGATCGTTTCCTCGTTGGACGTCAGGGCTCCGGCAACGGCGGAGAACGCCGCGGCAAGTTCGGCGTCGTCGGTCTGCTGGGCCAGTTCCTGTGCCCAGTACTTGGCGAGGTAGTAGTGGCTGCCTCGGTTGTCGAGTTCGCCCACCCGGCGCTTCGGGGACTTGTTGTCCAGGAGGAACGTGCCCGTGGCGCGGTCCAGCGTGTCGGCGAGGACCTGGGCGCGGGCGTTGCCCGTGGTGGTGGCGAGGTGCTCGAAGCTAACCGCGAGAGCAAGGAACTCGCCCAGGCTGTCCCAGCGCAAGTGGTTTTCCTGCAGGAGCTGCTGGACGTGCTTCGGAGCCGAACCGCCGGCACCGGTCTCGAAGAGGCCGCCGCCGTTGATCAGCGGAACCACGGAGAGCATCTTGGCGCTGGTGCCAAGTTCGAGGATCGGGAACAGGTCTGTGAGGTAGTCACGCAACACGTTTCCGGTCACCGAGATGGTGTCTTCGCCCTTGCGGATCCGCTCCAGCGTGAACGCGGTGGCCTTCTCCGGGGACATGATTTCGATCTGCAGGCCCTCGGTGTCGTGGTCCTTCAGGTATTCCTTGACCTTGGCGATCAGCTGGGCGTCGTGGGCGCGGCTTTCGTCGAGCCAGAACACGGCCGGCATCTTGGACGCGCGGGCACGGGTGACGGCCAGCTTGACCCAGTCGCGGATCGGCACGTCCTTGGTCTGGCAGGCGCGCCAGATGTCACCCGGGGAGACCTGGTGTTCGATCAGCACGGTTCCGGAGGAATCCACAAGCTGCATGGTTCCGGCGTACTCAACTTCGAAGGTCTTGTTGTGGCTGCCGTATTCTTCAGCCGCTTGTGCCATCAGGCCGACGTTCGGAACCGTACCCATGGTGGTCGGATCGAAGGCGCCATGGGCACGGCAGTCATCGATGACCACTTGGTAGACATCCGCGTAGCAGCTGTCCGGGATGACCGCGAGGGTGTCGGATTCCTTGCCGTCCGGTCCCCACATGTGGCCGGAGCTGCGGATCATTGCCGGCATCGAAGCGTCGACAATGATGTCGCTGGGAACGTGGAGGTTGGTAATGCCCTTGTCAGAATCGACCATGGCCAGCGCGGGGCCGTCGGCCAGACCCTTCTTGATGGCCGCCTTGATGCCTTCGCGGACGTCCTCCGGGAGTTCATCGAGGCCGTTGAGGATGGAAGCGAGGCCGTTGTTTGCGCTCAGGCCGGCGGCAGCGATCTGCTTGCCGTAAGTGTCGAAGAGCTCGGAGAAGTACGCCTTGACGACGTGGCCGAAGATGATCGGGTCGGAGACCTTCATCATGGTGGCCTTCAGGTGTGCCGAGAACAGCACGCCCTCTTCCTTGGCACGGACCACCTGGGCAGCCAGGAACTCGTCCAATGCCGCAGCGCGCAGCACGGTGCCGTCCACTACTTCACCAGCGAGGACGGGGAAGGCCGGCTTGAGGACCTTGACGGTGCCGTCTTCGCGGACAATCTGGATCTTGATGGTGTCATCTGCGGGAATGACCACGGACTTCTCGTTGGAGCGGAAGTCGTCCGCCGTCATGTGCGCAACGTTGGTCTTGGAGTCGGCGCTCCAGGCACCCATGGAGTGCGGATTCTGGCGGGCGTAGTTTTTCACGGACAGGGGCGCGCGGCGGTCGGAGTTGCCTTCACGCAGGACGGGGTTCACGGCCGAGCCCTTGATCTTGTCGTAACGCGACCTGATGTCCGTCTCTTCGTCAGAGGAGGGGTTGTCCGGGTAGTCCGGAAGCGCGTAGCCCTGCGCCTGCAGCTCGGCAATGGCTGCCTTAAGCTGCGGGACGGATGCGCTGATGTTGGGGAGCTTGATGATGTTGGCTTCGGGTTTCTTTGCCAGTTCACCCAGTTCGGCCAGTGCGTCGCTGATCCGCTGCTCTTCAGTCAGGTAGTCGCCGAAGACGGCGATGATTCGGCCGGCCAGCGAAATGTCGCGGGTCTCGACCTCCACGCCCGCCGTCGAGGCGAAGGCTTCCACAATCGGCAGGAACGAGTACGTCGCCAGCATCGGCGCTTCGTCAGTGTGGGTATAGATAATCTTTGCCATTGGCGGGGCATCTCCCTGAAAGTCTGCAGATTTCAACATCTCTAACTTACCTGAGGGGGCCGGATTGGCGCGTACTGGGACGGCTCCGAACGGGGTATGCAACGTCATAGCCCGCCGGACCTTATGTACCTCCGCGCCAAATCGGAGTAGGTTCATTGGGTCAAACTGTGGCCGACGACACGTGGCCGCCAAACGATTGGCAGGACAATCATGACAAAGAAATCACTCCCCATCACTGGTCTCCTGAGCCTCCTTACCTCCGCCGTTTTGACCCTCTGTGCCGCTGGAGGGGCGGCAGCCGCAACGCCTTTCACTGCGGTTTCGAGCTTTGCAGCGCCTGGGACGCAGCAGCTCGTCAGCCTGGCGACAACAAACACCGACCCCACGGGGTACTGGACTCCCGAACGGATGCAAGCAGCAATCCCCGGCGATGTCCTCGCTGGCATTGCCCTCGCACGAGGTGGAGCCTCCAGCACCGCCGGCGGCACGGTCGAAACCGGCCCGCCAGTGAAAATCGCCAGCGCCAAGGGCGGCAGCGCGAGCCTGCATCAGGATGAAGACCCCATTGACCACGTCGGCAAGGTCTTCTTCACGATGGGTGCCTTCGCCTACGTCTGCTCCGGCAACGTCGTCGTGTCGGATAACGACAGCACCGTCGCGACCGCGGGCCACTGTGTCAATGAGGGTCCTGGAGCGTTCGTCCGGAATTTCGTTTTCGTTCCGGCTTATCTCAACGGGAACGCTCCTTACGGCATCTGGCCTGCCAAAGCCCTCTACACCACACCCCAGTGGCGCACCGCGGGCGACATCCGCTATGACACAGGCTTCGCAGTCACTGCCACAGTGAACGGCAAGCACTTGGCCGACGTCGTTGGCGCGTCCGGCGTGGAGTTCAACCAGGACCGGGGACTCAGCTACCAAGCCTTTGGCTACCCTGCCGCGCCGCCGTTCGACGGACAATCGCTGAAGAGCTGTTCGGGCGACGCCACCAATGATCCCATCAATCCCCAATTCAAGGCGCAGGGCATTCCCTGCGATATGACCGGCGGATCATCGGGCGGACCTTGGATGGTCGACTCCGGGCGGGATTCCTACCAAAACTCCATTACGAGCTACGGCTACCCCGGCGGCCCGGCCGTGATCTACGGGCCGTATTGGGGCTCCGTCATCCGGGAAGCCTACGAGTCGGCGTCCACATCCTAGGTCCTCCGGCCGCTCGGAAATATGGCAGAATTCGCGTCTTGTCAAAGAGAAAGTCAAATCTCACAAAATTTCGACAATTTCTTTACATACTTGTCACGTCTTGGGTAGTTTCGGTTCCGTCAGTCGGCGGCCACCACCAACCGGCCGCCAACCACTCGATCTCTAGGACAACTGTGACGAGAACCAAGACCTTGGCCACAAGCCTGCTCAGCCTCACTGCCGCCGCCTTACTCGCACTGGGCGCCGGCAGCGGGGCCACCGCGGCTCCGTCCATAAGCCATGCCACCGATGCATCGACCGTCAGCAGCGATTCGACGTCGGATGGCAGCACCGCTGACTATTGGACTCCTGAACGGATGAAGAACGCCGTCTCCGGCGACGTTCTGGCGACCAAGGCGCTCACGCGGGCACAGGCCGCAGTGGGCCTCGCCGATCTCCCGGTTTCTCCCGAGCAGCTTTTTCCCGCGCTTGGCCGTGCGGTGACTATCGAAGGCCAGAAAGCCACCAGCACCAAGGCGCCGTCGGCCGTGGATCGCAAAGCCAACGCAGGTGAGCCTCCTGTTTCGCACATCGGGAAGGTGTTCTTCACCCTGGGCGGGGTGAACTATGTCTGCTCGGGCAACTCCGTCACCTCGGCCAACCAGAGCACCGTCTCCACTGCGGGCCACTGCGTGAATGAAGGCCCCGGAGCGTTCGCGAGCAACTTCACGTTTGTTCCTGCCTACGTCGATGGCGCCGCGCCCTACGGCAAGTGGACGGCCAAGGCGCTGTACACCACGAGCCAGTGGTCCTCGAGTGGAAACATGCAGTACGACACCGGTTTCGCCGTCATGAACACGCTCAATGGCCAGAAGCTCTCCGACGTGGTGGGTGCGTCGGGGGTCCAGTTCAATGCCCCCCGGGGACTTGCCTACAAATCGTTCGGATACCCTGCAGCGTCTCCCTTCACCGGAGAATCACCCAGGAGCTGCTCCGGCACGGCCGCCGACGATCCCTACAACCCCCAGTACAACACCCAGGGGATCCCTTGCAACATGACGGGTGGCTCCTCCGGTGGCCCGTGGTTCATTGGAACCAGCTCCAGCGGGTACCAGAACTCAGTGAACAGCTACGGCTACGGCGGCAACTCCACCAAGATGTACGGCCCGTACTGGGGCACAGTCATCCAAGGCACATACCAGACTGCGTCCACGGCCCCGTAGCCCCCCTCCCCCCGGACATGCCCCCTGTTCGCTCCCAGGACTGGACATATTAGGAATATGCCCAGTCCTGCCCACCAAAAATGGACATGTCCTCCCGGGAAGGGAGGACATGTCCATTTTTCGGTGGAGCGGGTGGACTTGGTGGAGCAGGTGGGCTTAGTGGAAGTCCGGGCTTAGTGGAAGAAGTGCCTTGCTCCCGTGAAGTACATCGTGATCCCGGCGGCGTTGGCCGCGGCAATGACTTCCTCATCGCGCACTGAACCGCCAGGCTGCACGACGGCGCGGACACCGGCGTCGATCAGGATCTGCAGGCCATCGGCGAACGGGAAGAACGCGTCGGACGCGGCCACGGCACCGCGGGCGCGCTCGGGTGCGCCAGTCGCGCCTGATTCTGTCGTCCCGACGTTTGAGGCACCGCCGGCACCTTCGACGTCGGACTCCACCTGAACGCCCAAGGTGTTGGCGCGTTCAACCGCCAGTTTGCACGAATCCAGGCGGTTGACCTGGCCCATGCCGATGCCGACTGCGGCTCCGTTGTTGGCGAGGAGGATCGCGTTGGACTTGGCGGCGCGGCAAGCGGTCCAAGCGAACGCGAGGTCGGCCAGCGTGGCGTTGTCGGCGGCTTCGCCGGCGGCGAGGGTCCAGTTGGCGGGGTTGTCGCCGTCGGCGTCCACTTTGTCGGCTTGCTGGACGAGGACGCCGCCCGAGACCTGGCGGATTTCCGTGGGGTAACGGCCATAACCGTCCGGGAGCGCCAGCAGGCGGATGTTCTTCTTCTTGGACAGGATTTCAACGGCTTCCGGCTCGAAGCCCGGGGCGATGACGACCTCGGTGAAGATCCCGGCTACGGTCTGCGCCATACCCGCCGTGACAATGCTGTTTGCCGCGATGACGCCGCCGAAAGCGGACACCGGATCGCAGGCGTGGGCCTTGGCATGGGCGTCGGCGATGGGGTCGGCGGCATCGGCGGAACCGACGGCCACGCCGCAGGGGTTGGCGTGCTTGATGATGGCGACCGCGGGCTCGGAGAAGTCGAACGCGGCGCGGAGGGCGGCGTCGGCGTCGACGAAGTTGTTGTAGCTCATGGCCTTGCCGTGCAGCTGGTC
>FTCF01000220.1_pt1 | contig 15444 bp, 12 predicted proteins | sample 1639631 | NCBI WGS metagenome assembly FTCF01 (sample SAMEA3914864, study PRJEB12502) | metagenome | biome: forest; material: soil | place: USA | collected 2012-03-12 | depth 0.3 m
CAGGACCTGGAGCTGACCGGCGGCGGAGACGACGATCCCCCCAACACCGTCACCCGTGTCCGCGCTCCCCGCGCACACGTTGAGTCCACCACCGGCTCCGACCGCGTCACGAGCGTCAAGGGCTCCACCCGACTTGAAGCCAAGAAGCAGCGCCGCCGCGAGTCCCGCGAGACCGGCCGCCGCCGCCAGGTCATCACCGAGGCCGAATTCCTGGCCCGCCGTGAGTCCGTTGACCGCCAGATGATCGTCCGCCAGCGCGACGACAGGATCCAGATCGGCGTCCTGGAAGACGGCGTGCTCGCGGAGCACTTCGTGTCCAAGACCCAGCAGGATTCCCTGATCGGCAACGTGTACCTGGGCAAGGTCCAGAACGTGCTGCCGTCGATGGAAGCCGCGTTCGTCGACATCGGACGCGGCCGCAACGCCGTGCTGTACGCCGGTGAAGTCAATTGGGATGCCGTCACCCTGGAAGGCAAGCCGCGCCGCATCGAAAACGCCCTGAAATCAGGCGATTCCGTGCTGGTCCAGGTCACCAAGGACCCCGTGGGCCACAAGGGCGCACGCCTGACGAGCCAGATTTCGCTCCCCGGCCGCTACCTTGTGTACGTACCGGGCGGTTCAATGACCGGTATTTCCCGCAAGCTGCCCGACGTCGAGCGCAACCGTCTGAAGAAGATCCTCAAGGACCGCCTCCCGGAGAACGCGGGCGTCATTGTCCGCACGGCCGCCGAGGGTGCTTCAGAGGAAGAGCTGACGCACGATATCAACCGCTTGCGGGCCCAGTGGGAAGGCATCGAAAGCCAGTCCACATCCACCAAGATCCTGGCTCCGGAACTGCTGTACGGCGAACCGGACCTCACCATCAAGGTGGTCCGCGACGTCTTCAACGAGGACTTCTCCAAGCTCATCGTCTCCGGCGATGAAGCCTGGGACACCATCGAGGCCTACGTCACCTACGTGGCGCCGGACCTGGTGGGACGCCTTGAGAAGTGGACCTCGGATCAGGACATCTTCTCGGCCTGGCGCGTGGACGAACAGATCCACAAAGCCTTGGAGCGCAAGGTCTTCCTGCCCTCCGGTGGTTCGCTCGTGATCGACCGCACCGAAGCGATGACGGTTGTTGACGTCAACACCGGGAAGTTCACCGGCAGCGGTGGCAACCTCGAGGAAACCGTCACCAAGAACAACCTCGAGGCTGCCGAGGAAGTGGTCCGCCAGCTTCGCCTGCGCGACATCGGCGGAATCATCGTCATCGACTTCATCGACATGGTCCTGGAATCCAACCGCGATCTCGTGTTGCGCCGGCTGGTCGAGTGCCTCGGCCGGGACCGTACCAAGCACCAGGTCGCCGAAGTGACGTCGCTCGGATTGGTCCAGATGACCCGCAAGCGTATGGGCACCGGCCTCCTGGAGGTCTTCGGCGAGCAGTGCGAAACGTGCGCAGGGCGCGGAATCGTCACGCACGACGAGCCGGTGGAGCACCGTCGGGCCAACGTGGTGGCCGCCGAACACCACCACCCGCGCACGGAGTCACAGCCGGCCGTCCGGCCGGAACAGCGCAAGCGCCGCCGCGGCAGGGGCACGGGTCCGGGGACCACTGAGCTCCCGATCACCCCTCCCGTGCCGGTCCACTCCGTGGAATCCGCTGATCCGAATCGCCAGGCAGCCACCCGCGCCGCCCTTGCCACCATCGCGGCTGCCGCCCACGCGGCCCACCTGCACGACGACGAGCTCCACCACGCGGCCGAATTGCTCGCCGACGGGCACGTAGCGGAAGCAACCCCGGTCCAGGCCTCCGCGGCCCCGGCCCAGGCTCCTGCCGCTGCGTCGAGTAGCGAGGAACGTTCGAAGCCTGTGCTGCGATTCGGCGGCGAGGAAGTGGCGTTGCCCTTCGTCCACCACGAAGAGGAGCCAGCGAGTGGCGCACCTGCCATGAGCCTGGATCTGTTGGCACAGGCATTCGCGGGCCTCGGAGAAGCTCCGGACACCGCCGTGACGGCGACAGAAGCCAAGGAAGCACCCGCCGGGGCCCAGGCGGCCGTTGCAAGCGTGGAATCCCCGGAGCCGGGTTCGCGTGGACGCCGAGGCCGCCGCAACCGTAGTGCCAGCCGGGCCCAGGGTGCCGCCAACGCCACCAACGTGGAGCACCACGAGGTTGCCGCGGCCGCCTCCGGTGGGGCCGCGCACGAGGCAAAGGCGACGGACGCCGCTCCGGCCAAGTCGACGGCGGCAGCGGAACCGATCATCCTCGGAGTCGGCGTGCCCAAGTCAGAACTCTAAACGCAGTACCCTGTCCGAAGCCCCGGCTGTTCCCGCTCCAGTGGAAACCGCCGGGGCTTCGGCGTTGCTGGTCAATCGACCGGACCTCCCTACAGTGCGGTTGCAAAGGCCGATTTCAGCGGGCGAGGCGTGATCCGGGTTAAGCTAGGGGACTGACACGGGGTGCCGCGCACCAAGCCGGCTGAGACCAGACCCGTTGAACCTGTCCGGTTAGCACCGGCGAAGGGATGTCTCGCATGACTGTTCCGGCGCAATCAGCCGTCTACCCGCTCAAGACCGTCCAGCGCCCTATCCCCAGGGTCCTGAGCATTGCCGGCTCAGACCCGTCGGGTGGTGCCGGGATCCAGGCGGACCTCAAGAGCATCGCGGCCAACGGCGGCTACGGCATGGCCGTCATCACGGCGCTCACGGTACAAAACACCCAGGGCGTCACTGCCGTCCATGTGCCTCCCGTGGAGTTCCTGCGCCAGCAGTTGGACGCCATCAGCGACGACATCACTGTTGATGCAGTCAAGATCGGCATGCTCGGGGACGCGGCCGTCATCCACGAAGTCCGCCGCTGGCTCGGGGAGGCCCGCCCCGCCGTCGTCGTGCTGGATCCGGTGATGATCGCGACCAGTGGCGACCGGCTCCTGGCGGGGTCCGCTGAAACCGCACTGCGGGAACTTCTGCCCCTCGCTGACTTGGTGACCCCCAACCTTCCTGAACTGGCCATGCTGCTAGGAGAACCTGTTGCCACCGACTGGGCATCGGCGTTGGAACAAGGCAAACGCCTGGCTGCCGCCTGTGGAAACACCGTTCTGGTGAAGGGCGGCCATCTGCAGGGAGCGGGCTGTCCCGATGCGCTCGTCAACACCGGGGGAGTCCTGAGCCAGGACGTCGTGGAATTCGCCGGCCAACGGGTAGAGACCCGCAATAGCCACGGCACGGGATGTTCCCTGTCGTCGGCGATGGCGACGGCCAAGGCGCGGCTCGGCGATTGGGAGTCCGCCCTGCGTGTGGTCAAGCCCTGGCTTCAGGAGGCCCTGACCCGGTCCGAGGTGCTGGAAGTGGGGAAGGGCAACGGGCCGATCCATCATTTCCACGAGCTCCAGCATTCCCTTCAGCCGGGGGATTTTGCCGTCCGGATGTGGGAAGCCGCCCAAACGGAACTCGCGGCCATTTATGGCTTGGACTTCATCCAGCACTTGCAATCCGGCGGGCTCAGCGAAGCGCAGTTCAGCTATTACCTGTCGCAGGATGCCATCTATCTCAACGGCTATTCCCGCGTCCTGGCGCGGGCAAGCGCCCTCGCTCCAAGCGAAACCGAACAGCTGTTCTGGGCCCGCGGCTCGCAGATGTGCCTTGAAGTCGAGTCCGAGCTGCATCGGAATTGGCTCAGCGGACGCCAGGTAAGGGGAGGGCTCGGCCCGGTCACCAAGGCCTACGTCGACCACTTGCTGGCGGCATCGGCGTCGGGCAGCTATGCCGTTCTGTTGGCTGCCGTACTTCCCTGCTACTGGTTGTACGCCGAAGTGGGACAGCAGCTCCACCATGGCTACATACAGGCGGGAGCGTCGGACGAGCACCCTTACGCGGAATGGCTGCGCACCTACGCAGACGAGGCTTTCGCCGAGGCCACCCGCAAGGCGATCGACATCACGGATGCCGCCGCGCAGGCCGCAACACCTGCGGAGCGCACCGCCATGATGGAGGCGTTTGCCCAATCCTGCCGCTATGAGACAGCGTTCTTCGATGCTCCAAGATTGCACGGCTAAACCCGCGTTCCTGTTGCGGAAGGATGGGAGTAAGGCCGGTGCCGGAGCGCGCTGCAGCGTGTCGGAGTGGGGATCCAAGCTTTTCCCGCCCGGCAGGGTAAGGTGGACGGGCACGGTACCGGATGGCGGCATAGCCAGTCTGTGGCAGCCATCACGTGGCAGCCTCCGGACCTGGCCTCATTTGCAGCCGAAGGCGAAACTAGCGTAATCTAGATCTTCGGTGCTTACGCCAACACTTGGGTTATGCCCCCAGAAACCGTTCATTTGGAACTGACCTTTCATTTGGAACTATTCGAGGGATGACTCATGGATTCCGTACCGGAGTCCACGGCGTTGAGGCACAGCGTGAACCAGGCCCGTTTTCGGATCGGGGTTCCGCACGCAAATTTAGTAATAAACGTCGAGAGAAGTGAGTGCCCAAGTGGTGTACGCGATTGTCCGCGCAGGCGGCCGCCAAGAAAAGGTTTCCGTTGGAGACTACGTAACCCTGAACCGCGTCCCCGGTGGAGCCGGCAGCACCCTTGAGCTGCCCGCACTGCTCCTGGTGGACGGTGACAAGGTCACCTCCGCTGCTGCGGATCTGGCCAAGGTCAAGGTTACGGCTGAGATCCTCGAGGACCTCCGTGGTCCGAAGATCGTCATCCAGAAGTTCAAGAACAAGACCGGCTACAAGAAGCGCCAGGGTCACCGTCAAGAACTGACCAAGATCAAGATCACCGGTATCAAGTAACCACTGGTTGCTGTTCAGGTTTTCAACAGATTCCCCAGAATTTAAAGGCAGGCATTTCAAATGGCACATAAAAAAGGCGCGAGCTCCACTCGCAACGGTCGTGACTCCAACGCCCAGTACCTCGGCGTAAAGCGCTTCGGCGGCCAGGTCGTTTCAGCAGGCGAGATCATCGTCCGCCAGCGCGGCACCCACTTCCACCCGGGCGCCGGTGTCGGCCGCGGTGGCGACGACACCCTGTTCGCCCTGCAGGCAGGTGCGGTTGAGTTCGGTACTCGCCGTGGCCGTCGCGTAGTGAACATCGTTGCTGCTGCAGCTGCAGAGTAATAACACGTTCTGAACGGGTGGAGCGGGCCGTATGGCCCGCTCCATCTGTCTTTTTAACCGCACTAGAATTTACTAGGGCGGGCGGCGGCGCATCAGCCCGCAACGCGCACTTCAAGCAGTAATTTCCACATAGAGGAGAAACACGTGGCGACCTTCGTAGACCGGGTAGTACTTCACGTATCCGGCGGAACAGGCGGCCACGGCTGTGTCTCTGTTAAGCGCGAGAAGTTCAAGCCCCTCGGCGGACCCGACGGCGGCAACGGCGGCAATGGCGGCGACGTCATCCTGCGCGTCGATGCCCAGACCACCACTTTGCTTGACTACCACCACGCACCGCACCGGCACGCAACCAACGGCGGCCCCGGCATGGGCGACTGGCGCGGCGGCAAGAACGGTGAAACCCTCGTGCTTCCCGTGCCGGACGGCACCGTGGTCAAGACCAAGGACGGCGTTGTCCTGGCCGACCTCGTAGGTGAGGGCACCGAGTTCATTGCTGCCGCCGGCGGCCAAGGCGGCCTTGGCAACGCCTCGCTGTCTTCGCAGAAGCGCCGTGCCCCCGGATTCGCCCTCCTCGGAATTGAAGGCGACTCCAGTGACATCGTCCTGGAATTGAAGTCCATCGCAGACATCGCGCTGGTTGGCTTCCCCTCTGCAGGCAAGTCCAGCCTTGTCGCGGCGATGTCCGCGGCGCGGCCCAAGATCGCCGACTACCCGTTCACCACCCTGATCCCCAACCTTGGCGTGGTTCAGGCCGGTGACGTGCGGTTCACCATTGCAGACGTTCCCGGGCTGATCGAGGGCGCAAGCGAAGGCAAGGGCCTGGGCCACAACTTCCTGCGCCACGTGGAGCGTTGCGCCGCGTTGGTACACGTGCTGGACTGCGGAACCTTGGAAGCGGATAGGGACCCGCTCTCGGATCTCGCGGTCATCGAGCAAGAGCTGGACAAGTACGCCGTGGACATGAGCTACGCCGGCGTTGACGGCGAAGTCGTCCCCCTGAACGAACGCCCCAAGCTTGTTGTCCTGAACAAAGTGGACCTGCCTGACGGCAGGGACATGGCCGAGTTCGTCCGTCCCGAACTGGAACAGCGCGGCTACCGCGTCTTTGAAGTCTCCGCCACGAGCCATGAAGGCCTGCGCCAACTGAGCTTCGCCATGGGCGAGATTGTCATGGCCGCCCGCAAGGCCGTTGCCGCTGCGCCTCCCAAGGTCGCAGCGCCCGTCCTCCGCCCGCGTGCCGTCAACGAGTCCGGCTTCAAGATCCGCCGCGAGGAAAAGAACCTCGAGCCGCTCTTCCGCGTACTGGGGGAGAAACCGGTCCGCTGGGTCAAGCAGACCGACTTCACCAATGAAGAAGCCATTGGCTACCTCGCCGATCGCCTGGCGAAGCTTGGCATCGAAAACGAGTTGTTCAAAATGGGTGCCGTCCCGGGTGACACCGTGGTAATCGGCGAAGAGGACGGTGTCGTGTTCGACTGGGAGCCCACCATGATGGCGGGCGCCGAACTCCTGGCGACGCCCCGAGGCACGGACATCCGTGTTGCCGACATCGGTGACCGCCCCACCCGTTCGCAGAAGCGGGATGAGCAGATCGAACGCCGCGAAGCGAAGGCTGCAGCACGCGCCGAGCTCGAAGCCGAGCGCAAGGCGGGCATCTGGACCGAGTCCGTCAGCGGCCGTCGTCTTCCCAAGCCCCTGAAGGAAAGCGGCCTGGAAGCCGAAAATGACGACTAGCACGGCCCGCATCGCTGAGGTCACTCAGGGTGACGACGCCGCCGAACGCCAGGCACTCGCCGGAGCCAAGCGGATCGTGGTCAAAGTGGGTTCGTCCTCGCTGACGAGCATCAAAGGCGGCATCTCGGAGAAAGCGTTGACGGCACTCGTCCACGCCTTGGCCGAGAAGCGCAACTCCGGGACGGAGATCATCCTGGTCTCCTCCGGCGCCATCGCGGCGGGTCTCGCACCGCTCGGCCTCGCCAAGCGTCCCAAGGACCTCGCAACACAGCAGGCCGCGGCCAGTGTGGGCCAAGGGCTTTTGATGGCGCGCTATTCGCAGGCTTTCGCTGCGCATGGGGTCACGGTTAGCCAGGTCCTGTTGACTGCGGATGACTTGATGCGGCGCACGCAGCACAGCAACGCATACCGGGCGCTGGACCGGTTGCTGAACCTCGGCGTCGTTCCCGTCGTGAACGAAAACGACACCGTGGCAACCCACGAAATCCGCTTCGGTGACAACGATCGCCTGGCCGCTTTGGTGGCGCACCTGGTGCGGGCGGATGCGCTGGTCCTGCTCTCCGACGTCGACGCCCTGTATGACGGTCCGCCGTCGCTGGGTGCCAAACGCATTCCGCTCGTCAGCGGTCCCGCTGACCTCGTCGGGGTGACTATCGGCAAGGCCGGCAAGGCCGGCGTCGGAACCGGGGGCATGACCACCAAGGTGGAGGCGGCGTCGATCGCCGCAGGCTCCGGCATCCACGCCCTCGTCACCTCCACGGCCAATGCCGCCGCCGCACTGGCAGGCGAGGACGTGGGAACGTGGTTCGCCATCAACGGCAACCGCAAACCCGTCCGCCTGCTGTGGCTGGCCCACCTCGCTTCAGTCCGGGGCCGTTTGGTGCTCGACGACGGCGCAGTCAAGGCCGTGCGCGACCGCCACACCTCGCTGTTGCCCGCCGGAATATCGTCGGTGCAGGGAGACTTCGAGCCTGGCGATCCCGTGGAGATGGTTTCTGCCGAGGGCGCAGTGATTGCCAGGGGACTGGTGAACTACTCGGCGGAAGAGCTTCCCCGCATGCTTGGCCGTTCAACCAAGGAGCTCGCCAAGGACCTTGGCCGCGGATATGACCGCGTAGTTGTTCATGTTGACGACCTCGTACTGGTCCAGCAGCCCCGCTCCACTAAACTTGGAGAATGACTGAGGCCCTTACCCCTGATTCTCCTGTGATAACTGACGCCCTGGCTTCCGGCAATGCCGCCCAGGTGCCGGAAACTCCGGAGACGGGAAACGCGCCGCTCACCACCGAGCAAGTGGAGGCGGCCGTGCATTCGATTGCCGACCGCTCACGGCAGGCCGCGCGGCACATGGCCCAAGCGAACCGTGCCTGGAAGGACCGCGCCCTGCACGCCATCGGCGCGGCTCTCCGGGAACAGCAGGGGCCCATCCTCGCCGCCAACGCCAAGGATGTTGAGTCTGGCCGCAACAACGGAACCTCCGCTGCCATGCTGGACCGACTGACCCTGACTCCTGCCCGCATCGACGGCCTTGTGGAGGCCCTCGAAAACCTGGCGGGCCTGCCGGATCCCGTGGGCAACGTCGTTCGAGGCCAGACGCTCCCCAACGGAATGCGCTTGCGCCAGGTCAACGTACCCATGGGAGTAGTCGCAGCGATCTACGAGGCCCGCCCCAACGTCACGGTGGACATCGCCGGACTCGCCTTGAAGAGCGGCAATGCGGTGATCCTGCGTGGCGGATCGGCTGCGGCCCACACCAACGCAGCCCTTGTGACCATCCTCCGCGATGCGTTGGAATCCGTCGGGCTGCCGGCCGACGCCGTCCAGAGCGTGGACCAGTTCGGCCGCGAGGGCGGGAACGTCCTGATGCGTGCCCGCGGCCGGGTGGACGTGCTGATTCCCCGGGGTGGACGGGACCTGATCCAGACTGTGGTCAACAACTCGTCCGTGCCCGTCATTGAGACCGGCGAAGGCAATGTGCATATCTTCATCGACGAGTCCGCCAGCGAAGAGATGGCCGTCGACATCCTGCTTAACGCCAAGACCCAGCGTCCCAGCGTCTGCAACACTGTGGAGACTCTCTTGGTCCACTCGAAATCCACTGTGCTGCCCGCCGTCGCCACCGCCTTGCGCTCTGCCGGTGTCACCCTGCACGTCGATCCCAGGATTCAAGCGGCGCTGTCCGGCTCCGTGGATACAGTCCCTGCCGACGACGTCGATTGGGCCACGGAATACATGGACCTTGACCTTGCCGTTGCCATGGTGGACAACCTCGACGAGGCGGTCGCGCACATCCGCAAATGGTCGACGGGCCACACGGAGGCCATCCTGACGAACAACCTGGCGAACGCCGAGAAGTTCATTGCGGACATCGACTCTGCGGCTGTCATCGTGAACGCTTCCACGCGTTTCACCGACGGAGGCGAGTTCGGCCTCGGTGCCGAGGTAGGAATCTCCACCCAGAAGCTGCACGCCCGCGGTCCGATGGGCCTCACGGAGTTGACCACCACGAAGTGGATTGTCCAGGGTGAAGGCCAGGTCCGCAGCTAGCGACGCTGTAACATAGAACAGAAGTCCTGAACGGTGGGAGGATCCGCCGTCGAAATCCTTTGAACCGCTAGGGGAGAAAATGCAGTTTCAGCAGATCGCCATTTCAATTCTCACGCAAGGGGGCGAGAGCGGGGCCGAAGCGCCGGCACCGTTGTGGGCTGAACCTTGGGTTTTCGGTGTCTCCATGTTCTGCATCCTGCTGGTCCTGATGTTTGTGGCAGTCTCGTACACGAACCTTGGCAACCGTCACGACGCGGTCGAAGAGCACTCGGATCCGCACCGCCAGCACCCGGCCAAGCACCCAGGGCTGGGTCACTAACATTTCCGCCGCAAAACCCTTCGAGGAAACGGGGCGCCGACTTCGCTTGGGCGTGATGGGTGGGACCTTCGATCCCATTCACCACGGCCACTTGGTTGCTGCCAGTGAGGTTGCCGCCAAGTTCCGCTTGGACGAGGTGGTCTTCGTGCCCACCGGCCAGCCCTGGCAGAAATCGCACAAGCAGGTCAGCGAAGCCGAGCACCGGTACTTGATGACGGTCATTGCCACGGCTTCCAACCCCAATTTCACGGTGAGCCGCGTGGACGTGGACCGGCCCGGTCCCACGTTCACGATCGACACCCTGCGGGACCTCCGGACCCAGCGGCCGGAAGCGGACCTGTTCTTCATCACGGGCGCTGACGCCCTGGCGCAGATCCTGTCGTGGAAAGATGTCGACGAGCTTTGGTCCTTGGCGCATTTTGTCGGTGTCACCCGGCCTGGTCATGTTCTTGATGGCATGGGCAGGGAGGACGTCAGCCTGCTGGAAGTGCCCGCCATGGCGATTTCTTCGACGGATTGCCGTGCCCGCGTGGGTGCAGGCAATCCGGTCTGGTACCTCGTACCTGATGGAGTAGTGCAGTACATCGCCAAATACAAGCTGTACTCGGGCAATCCCGGCATGGGGGAGCCCCTGCATGCTATGACCGGACCAGAACACCAAGCCCGTACCGAGTGAGTTTTGAATGAGCCAGGAACAGCCCCCCATCCCTAGCCGGCGCGAGCTTCGACGAGCCCGGGACGCGCGCCTGGAAGAAACCGGCGCACGTCCCGTGGTAGCCGAGGCCGTTACCTCCGACGACGCCAGCCACGCGTCCGGTGGCGCTTCGGTCAACCGGGTGCGCCGGGTCGCCGATGCTCCGCTGGACGCCAAACCAGCCTCGGAACGTTCCTCCCAGGCGCGTGCACGCGACCGCGCCGCCCTCCGCGCCATCAAGGAACTCGCGGACAAGGAGCAGCAACTTTCCCGCGGCGGCCCGCCCACGCGCCGTCAGTTGCGCCTGCAGCAATTGCAGGAAGAAGTTGCCCCGGGCACCTCGGCGATCCCCGTTGTGGCGGCACCGGGATCCGGGCCGAGGACAACCGGCATCCCGGTCCAGGCTTCCGGCAAGCAGCAGCCTGGCTCGGATCGCCCCGGCATAGCGCCTGGCGGCGGTGTCCGCGTCACCGCAGGCCCTCCTCCCGGTGCACCGGAAATGACGGTGGAGCAGGCCTTGATGGCCCGTGAGCTTTTGGCCGCCCAAGCGAACAATCAGTCCAACAAGCTCGAGCACATCGCGGCGATGGAATCAGCGGTGCAGAAAGTCCCGGCCATTGAATCCGGGGTTTCCGGCAACGACGTTGAGCCGGCGGATCCAGAGGCCTTGGCTGAACAAATCGCCCAGGCTGAACGCGAAGCGATCCTCAACAAGAGGGCAATCGCCAAGCAGAAGCTTGCCGAGCAGAACAGCCGACCTTCCGGTCCGGTCCGTGCCGAACCTTCCGTGGCCAGCAACCTCGCCATGGTGACACCTCTTGAGTTCGTGAAGGTTCCGGGGCTGGATCGTCCCGTCATGAAGCCGCCCGGCACCACCTTCGTTCCTCTCGTGACCTCTCCTGCGCCGAAATTGAAGCCTGGGCAGTCGGCGTCGGGCAAGCCACGCAGCCAGCGCGGCCGGGCAGGAGTGCTGGCGCGCGCGGAAGCCGCTGCGAAAGCGGCAGGTCGACGCCCGGCGTCGGCCTCCGAACCAGATGGCGAAGCGTTCGCGGAATCGGCCGAACATCCGCCCATTTCGGCAAGTTCGGCCTACGGACTTGAACCGCTCGACGCCGCGACGGCGGGACTTGGGCGGGCCCAGCGTACCCGGCTTCTGGTCCTGGGACTCGTTGGCATCGGAGCCATCGCCCTGATTGCGGGCATCATCATGATCACCAGCGGACTTTCCCGCTGACAACAAAGGCTTTTGCCACCAAACAGGCTTCGTCTATTCTCGAAGCCGCATACAAGGAGTCCCGTGACTGCACATGAACAATCCGTCCTCTTGGCCCGCCACGCCGCCCGCGCGGCAGCGGACAAGCTGGCCGAGGACATCATCGCCCTGGATGTCAGCGAACGTCTGGCCCTGACTGACGTCTTCCTGATCGCCTCGGCCCCGACCGAACGCCAGGTCAACGCCATCGTCGACGGCATCGAGGAAGAGCTGCTCAAGCAGGATCTGCGCCCGGTCCGCCGTGAAGGACGTTCGGAGGGCCGCTGGGTCCTGTTGGACTACGCCGACATCGTGGTGCACGTCCAGCACTCCGAGGACAGGGTCTTTTACGCCTTGGAACGCCTGTGGAAGGACTGCCCGGTAGTGGATCTGGATCTCGGTGACGACGCCTCGGCGAAGGCCCCCGCCGTCGAGGAATCCTAGGCGCCAAGCCGCAAATCAACCGAATATGCCCGATTTGGAATTTTCGGAAATGCTGTTCTAAGATATTTGAGTTGCTTCGGAGGAATCCGAAAACCGGACGAGGTTTTCAAGCCAGTTCACGGTTCGCGGAGCAGCGAAAATATGGGGCTGTGGCGCAGCTGGTAGCGCACCTGCATGGCATGCAGGGGGTCAGGGGTTCGAGTCCCCTCAGCTCCACCATAGAGGCCTTGCCTGGAACGTGAGCTAGATTCATGTTCCAAGCAGGGCCTCGGTTTTTGGAAGACAGAAGGGCCACCCGGCTGGGTGGCCCTTTGTTTTCTCCGGTGTTCTCGTGAGCCGCTGTCCCGGGCGGACACGCACTGCATTCACCGCCACTGCGGGCTCTCTGGCGCCGAGGTGGGGCTTCCGGGTCAGGTTCGGAACCCTCCGTACCCTGCCTCAAGGTGTGCGTGCCGCCGAGGAGCGCCTACTTTATTTCGTCGTGCTTCCGGCGGCCGGTGACCATGAATAGGCCTGCGCCCGCCAGCACGAGGACCCCGCCGGCGGTGAGGGCCCAGGTTCCGGTGCCGCCGGTGAGGGGCAGCTGGAATCCGGCATTCTGCTTGACGTTTTCGATCGTCACGGTGACCACTGACGGGTCGCTGCTGGTGACCGTTGCTTTTACCGGTTGGGAGAGCAGTCCGTATCCGGCCGGGGCCTTGGTCTCGACCAGCCAGTACGGTCGGAAACCGGGATGGCCCGGTATCCAAACCCAGGCGTCGTTGGCGTAGATGGAGTACCTGAGCCCGGAGATAACGAGGTTGCCGCTGGCGTCGGTGGTCCAGGAACTGGTCCCGTTGATGTTGATCGCGTTCGTCCCCGCCAGGGCATCGGCTTCGGTCGCATAAACCTGGAACACGGCTCCGGCCAGGGGCGCAGAGCTCTGGGCGTCCTTCTTGTGCAGGACGATGTTGCCCCATCTGGTGGTGGGGTCCTTTATGGCCCCGAACGGGCCGCCGGTCCGGCCCCGAGGGATGGTGAAGCTGGCCGCGTTCGGGTAGACCAGGGGCTTGTTCGTGATTTCGCCGACAGTGTTGACGGTGGTGTTCACCGTGACCTGGACTTGAGTGCTGGGGTTGGCAGCCAGGATCGCCCTGCCGGAGGCGGTGAATTCGACCGTGAGGGTGTTCGTGGCCGTGTCGAAGACGATGGTGTAGTCCGTGTTCAGCGTCAACGCGGTGTTGTTGGTCAGCGCCACGGTCGAGCCCGTGTAAGTGAGCTTGGAATCTAGCGGGTCCACGATCTTGTACCCGTCGATCGTGTCCACGTTCGGGATCCAGGAGGTGATGATCCATTGCACAGGGTCGCCAAGCTTGACCGCAGAGATGTCGTTCACGGTCTTTATTGCAAAGGTCACCACGTTCTTCGGGTAGACGTGCACGTCATACATCCAGTTGCCTTCTTTGACCGGGTCGGTCATGGGAAGCGTCACCAGGAACGGGGCCGAGGGCGTGATCGCGGCCGGGTAATCGGTCTCCGTTACCAGATACAGGCCCAAGGGAAGATTCCCCAAGGTCGCATTTCCCCACTCGTCGCTCGTGACCGTGGTGCCCGGGGTGGCTGCCCGGGACGCGGCCTGGGCAGGGGTCAGAGAAGCGGCCGCAGCCCAGCCCGCGTTCGTGGTCAAGTCGATGTTGTTGACCTGCTGGACCGTGTACGTGACCTTGACGACATGTGACAACTCCGAGTCCGCTATTTGAGCCGGGGTCAGGGCCCTGCCGTCGTTGGGCAGCCCGCTCGGGGTGAGCGGTTTCTGGTAAGTGTGAATGGTCAGCGAACCCATCTTGCTCGGATCGATGTTCGCGGTGTTCGCCGCGTGTGCACCCCCGGCTCCGACGGCGAGCACACCAAGGCTGACGATTGCGGCGGAGAGGAGAATTGCCATTAGCTTGGTTGGAAGGGACTGCTTCATGGGCTTTTCTTGATTCCCTTTCAGGAGCGGGCACGCTGGTGGTCTCTAGCCTTCAGGTGCTCGCTTCCCGCGATTCGTGTCGCAAAAAAACAGATTCAATCTCTTGAATGATGCGGGGAGAAACGGTCACCCGCCGGGACAGGGGTGGAAGATAGCGGCCCAGGCGGCGGAGCTGGCTCGAAAATTCAACGCATGAGTCGTCGCTGGCCACTGTCACGTGGTTTTGCAGTTAAGCCTGCCGGAGCCCCTCACGCCCGGATCACGAGCGAGGAGACGCCATTGGGGCTCAATCCGATGAACGGTGCGGCTGCGGCACGCCTGCGGTGACATTCCGATGTCGTCGGGTGGCGCACAGTGGGTCTCGAATCGGGCCCGGCCGGCACGGTTGCTACTTGCTCATTCCCATTGTCAGCCCCTCGGTGAGCCGTCGTCCGAGCCAGAGGTAGACCACCGGCATCGGGAATACTACGAGGCAGAGGCCGGCGAAGAGGCCGCCCCAGTCGGCGCCCGAGTAGGTTTGCTGCTGGAGGAAGGAGATCAGCGCTACGGGGAGCGTGTACTTCTCCGTGCTCTGGAGGAGTGTCAGGGCCAGTAATGTCTCGTTCCAGTTTCCGATGACCTGCAAGATGAATGCCGTGACCAGTCCGCCTCTGGCCAGGGGAAGGGTGATCCTGACAAACGTGGAGAACGCGCTCGCTCCGTCCAGGGCGGCTGCCTCCTCCAGCTCGAGGGGCAGGGTTCTGAAGAAGGCGGCAAGCAGGAAGACATTGAACGGCATGGCAAGGCCGATGTAAGCGAGATTGAGTCCGAGCAGGCTGTCCGTTAGTTGCGCACGGTCGAGCATGACGAACAGGGGAATGAGGATGACCTGGACGGGGATGCCGAGGCCGAGGATGAAGTAGAGGCTGAGGAAGCCTGTGAGGCGGTTTTCGATGCGGCTGAGGTAGTAGGCTGCCGGGGCTGCAAGGCCCACGGTCACTGCCGAGGCAACGAGGGTGGCCAGGACGCTGTTGAGGGTCGCTAGTCCGAATGAACTGGAAGTCCAGGCATGGATAAAATTCGTCGGGTCCGCGGAAGTCGGGAGCCCCCACGGATCTCCGAGTATCGATCGGGTGTCGCGGAAGGCCTGGAGCACCATCCAGAGGAGTGTGGCAATGCTCAATGCCACGATGCCCCATAAGGCCGCGACCCCGAGGGTACGCAGGGGCGACCTCTCAACGAGGGCCCGGGCGGAACGGCCGGGAGCGGATCGCGGCTTCGCTGCTGTTGTCATTGTGGCGCTCCTAGAACTCGATTGCTTCGCGGTGCATGAGCCGCCGCAGCAGAATGACGAGTACCGATACGAGGGCTAGGGAGATGACGGCGGACGCCGTCGCCGCCCCGTAGGCCGGCGTCGACATTCCGGAGAATGC
>FTCF01000410.1_pt1 | contig 15403 bp, 13 predicted proteins | sample 1639631 | NCBI WGS metagenome assembly FTCF01 (sample SAMEA3914864, study PRJEB12502) | metagenome | biome: forest; material: soil | place: USA | collected 2012-03-12 | depth 0.3 m
ATCGCTTAGTGCTGATGCGTTCATGGCAGAGATCCTTCGGTGGCAGTGGAGGGAAAGGGGAGCCCAATTTCCGCAGCGAGGCAGGCGAACCCGCTTACGTTGTATCTCCAGTACACACCTTGGATTCGCCGAGTTGTAGGGCCACAAATGAAAGGAACGCCCCTCTGGGACGCTCCTTTCAATTTCGTGGCTTAGACCCTTTCGCGGGTCCGGTCGATAACCGGCTCCGGATCATTCGTGAACTCACGGTGGCGGCGTGGGAACGCCCAGAACCTGAAGTCCTTTGCGTCCACCTTGGGCTCAGGGCGTTCCTCGGGTTCCTGTGAGGCATCTTTCCTGGTGTCCCGCTGGAAATCCTTGTAGTAGCCGTAGCACATCACAGACCTCCTTCTAGCAACTGCCCTTTAATCGTCCTCCCGATCCGGCACGTAGTCCACCTCTCAGGCGCGGATCCGCATATAGGCACTCCGCGTATAGGCACAATGGAGGAGTGAAATCCCCACTCGTTCCCCGGAACGCCGCGCTCGCATACCGCCCGTTCGACCTGGACACGATCGGCGCGGGACTCGTCTTCGGAGAATCGCTGGGGGAACTCGCCAAGGCCCTCGCTGCCGGAGGAACGGCAGCAACCGCAGTCGTGCAAGCGCCCCCGGGGACCGGCAAGACGACGCTTGTGCCGCCCCTGCTGGCCAACATCGCGCTCGCCGACACCGCGGCTGGCGCCGTCACAGGGAAAGAGCGCCCCCGGGTGATCGTGACCCAACCACGGCGGGTCGCAGCACGCTCAGCCGCTCGGCGCCTCGCCGCCCTCGACGGAAGCCGGCTCGGCGATCGCGTCGGGTACACGGTCCGCGGAGAAAGCCAGACGGGTCCGGGGACCATCATCGAGTTCGTCACTCCGGGAATCCTGCTGCGCCGCCTGCTCGCGGATCCCGGGCTTGAGGCCGCCAGCGCCGTGATCCTGGACGAGGTTCACGAACGCGGCCTGGAGACGGACCTGTTGCTCGGAATGCTCATCGAGGTCCGTGAGCTGCGGGAAGACCTCACCCTCGTCGCGATGTCTGCAACGCTGGACGCCCCGCGGTTTGCCGCGCTGATGGGAGGCGCCCGCGTCGGACAAGACACAGATGGAAAGCACGACGGCGGCGGCCCGGCACCCGTCGTCGACTGTCCGTCCGCGCTGCATCCCCTGAAGGTGGACTGGGCGCCCGCGACAGGTCCACGGTTGGACGGACGCGGCGTGACCCGCACCTTCCTGGACCATGTGGCGGACACGGCCGCGGCGTCGTACACGGAGACGCTCTCAGCCGATCCGGACATCGACGCCCTTGTATTCGTCCCTGGTGCATGGGAGGTCTCCTATGTCGCGTCCGGGCTGCGCGCCCGCCTGGCTACGACGGCACCGGACGCGGAGGTATTGGAGCTTCACGGCCAGGCAAGCCCTGCGGAACAAGACCGGGCAGTTTCCGGCCGTGAGCCCGGCGGATCTCCCCGGATCATCGTCTCGACTGCCCTGGCCGAATCCTCCCTGACAGTTCCGGGTGTCCGGCTCGTCATCGACGCGGGGCTGTCCCGCGAGCTGCGGCGTGACGCCAACCGCGGCATGTCCGGCCTGGTCACCGTATCCTGCTCCCGTGCTTCCGCCGAACAACGCGCCGGACGGGCGGCACGCCAAGGTCCCGGACGTGTGGTCCGCTGCTATGAGCACAAAGCGTACGGCGCCGCGCCCGCCCACCCCACCCCGGAAATCGCGGCCGCCGACCTGACGGGCGCCGCGCTCGTCCTGGCGTGTTGGGGATCACCGGCTGGCCGGGGACTGGCACTTCCGGATGCCCCGCCCCAAGGCGCGATGGACGATGCGATTGAAGTGCTGCGGGAACTCGGTGCAATTGACCCGGATGGACTGGCAACGGAGGTGGGAAAGACCCTGGCCAGGATCCCCGCCGATCCACGACTGGCCCGCGCGCTGCTGGATGGTGCCGCCGCGGTCGGGCACCGCGCGGCTGCCGAAGCGGTCGCCCTCGTGGCCGGCGATCAACGGGCTCCGGGGGCCGACCTGACGCGCCTGCTGGCCACGCTCCGGACGGGCAAGGACGCCGCGGCCCGGCGTTGGGCGGAGGATGCCCGCCGGATGGAGGCGATCGCACGCCAGGAGCGATCCGGCGTCGGGCCTTCCCGGACAGTACCGGCGAGCCGTGGGGAAGCGCTGGGGTTCGTCGTCGCGCTCGCGTTCCCGGACCGCGTGGCGCGCCGGGTTCCAGGCATCGGCCCTGAACGCTACTTGCTGACGTCCGGGACACGGGCGGGGCTGCCGGCGGGCAGTCCACTCGCCGGCCACGAATGGCTCGCCGTGGCCGAAGTGTCCCGCGCGGAAGGCCGGGATGCGGCGGGGACCGGCGCCGTCATCCGTTCCGCCGCGCCCTTGGCAGCGGACGCGGCGGAGGCTGCCGCCAACCACCTCCTGAGCGACACGGTGGAAGCCGAATTCAAACAGGGCCGCGTCACCGCCAGGCAGGAACGGCGACTGGGAGCGATCCTGCTTTCGTCGACGCCCGTGAGGCCCTCCATAGACGACGGGCGCGTCGCCGTAGCCCGCGCTCTCGCGAAAGAGGGCCTGGGGACCATTGGCTGGTCACCGGCCGCCGATGCGTTGCGTCGGCGGTTGGCTTTGCTGCACAGGGAACTGGGCGATCCATGGCCGGACGTCTCCGGGCCGGCGTTGCTGGCCCGGCTGGAGAAGTGGCTCGCGCCGGAGCTCGAAGCGCTCGCCGGAGGCGCTGCTACGAGCGGGATCGACCTGGCCGAGCCGTTGCGGCGGCTCTTGCCGTGGCCGGAGGCGGCCCGTCTCGGTGAGCTGGCGCCGGAATGGCTTGAGGTGCCGAGCGGTTCGCGGGTGCGGATCGACTACCCGGACGCAGCGGACGACGACGGGCGGCCGGTCGTGGCCGTGAAGTTGCAGGAGTGCTTCGGCTGGGCTGAGACGCCCCGTTTGGTAGGCGGACGGGTGCCGGTGCTGTTCCACCTTCTTTCTCCGGCCACGCGGCCCCTGGCTGTGACGGATGACCTGTCGTCCTTTTGGTCCGGCCCCTACGCCCAGGTCCGCGCCGAAATGCGCGGCCGCTATCCGAAGCATCCCTGGCCCGAGGACCCGTGGACAGCGCCAGCCACGGCCAGGACCAAGCGGAAGATGTGACTCCGGCCTGGGGGTGGTTCCAGCCGTCTGGGAGGCATTCACAGGCTTCTTCTTTAGGATGCCACGGTGATGAACATGGAATTGCGTCCCGCTGACCTGGCCAACGACTGGTGGCAAGCCGTGCTGCGGGGATTCACCACGGAAGAGGTCCCGAACCTGGCGACCCCGGTGGTGTTGGGGATCCTGGCCGCGGCCGTGGTGCTGAGTATCCCGAGAGCCACATGGCGTTGGTTCGGCCTCTACGTGACCTTCGTGCATGAACTGGGCCACGCCTTCGCCGCCCTCATGACGGGCAGGGTTGTCCACGGGCTCCGGATCGGGCTGGACCACTCCGGACAGCTCCTGAGCAGCGGACGCGGCAAGTTCGGCGCGGCCTGGTCCGGTTTCTGGGGGTATCCGAGTCCCGCGGTGGTAGGCGCGGCGCTCATCTGGTCCGTGTCGGCGGGGCGGTCGGGAGCGGCCATGTCCATCGGCGCGTTGGTATTGCTGCTCGCACTGATCTTCCTGCGGAACTTCACCGGAATCTTCGTGGCGCTCCTGAGCGCGGCGATTGCCCAGCTGCTCGTCATGTTCGCCACGGCCTCGACGGTCAGCCATGTGGTGCTGGGACTTGGCATAGCCCTCGAGGTGGGGGCGGTGCGGGACTGGTTCAAGGTGGCTTCGGTCCACACCCGCCGCCGGGACCGGCTCGCGTCGTCGGATGCCTACATCCTGGCCCGTTCCACCGGGGTGCCGTCCTTGCTGTGGCTGGTGGCTTTCGCTGGTGTCATTGCAGCAAGCGCGGCCATATCCGTTCGAGTGGTGTGGGGCATGCTCTCCTGATCCTGCGGTTTCGGCACCGACTGGATCGATTGCTCTTGCCGTGCGCCGGTCCAGGGTGTGGAATCGGTTAGCAAAGGACGCGGGGGATTCGGCTTCTACTCCAGGAGGTGCTCATGTCGGTGAAAGGCCCAGGCAGCGCGACGAAGGGATCGAACCGGACCAACCCCGATCTTCGACGCGCGGACCCTTCTTCGGCGCCGGCCGATCGGCCCGAAAACATCCGCAACGTCGTCTTGATTGGCCGCTCAGGGGCGGGAAAGACGATGCTGCTCGAATCACTGCTCTACGCTGCCGGCGTCGTATCCCGGATGGGTTCGATCGTGGATGGCACCACTGTGAGTGACTCGGAAGCGACGGCCATCCACCAGCAGCGATCCATCGGGCTGTCCGCGGCGCCCCTGGTTTTCGACGACGTCAAAGTGAACCTTTTGGACACCCCGGGGTATGCCGATTTCATGGGAGAGTTGCGTGCCGGGCTGCGTGCTGCGGATGCGGCGCTGTTCGTGGTGTCGGCCGTTGACGGGGTCGACGTCGGGACCACTGCCCTGTGGGGTGAATGCGAGCGCGTCGGCATGCCCAGGGCGGTGGTGATCAGCCGGCTTGACCATCCGCGGGCGAACTACGACGCTGTCCTGGCCGAATGCCGGGCCGCCTTCGGCGATTCCGTCTTGCCCCTTCACTTGCCGGTCCGCAAGGGTGACGCTGTCTCGGGCGTGCTCGGGCTGCTTTCCGGCTCGGTGTCGGAGTACACCGCCGGGGAGCCACGACCCGCGGTCCGTCCCGCGACGACGGCGGAACTGGCCGGCGCGGAGGGTGTCCGCGGGGAACTCATCGAGGGCATCATTTCCGAGAGCGAGGATGAGACCTTGATGGACCGGTACCTTGGCGGCGAGGAGGTACCCATCGATACCCTCGTGGAAGATTTGGAGACCGCGATCGTCCGAGGGACGTTCTTTCCGGTGCTGGCGAGTTCCTCCGTGACGGGAGTCGGTACGGCCGAACTGCTGGAAGTGCTGACCCGGGCGTTTCCGTCTCCGATCGAGCGAAGCCTCCCGGCGGTAACTGACCTGGGCGGGAAGCCTGTCGCGCCCCTGGCATGCGATCCGGATGGACCGCTCCTTGGCGAAGTGGTACGCACTACCGTTGACCCGTTCCTTGGACGGGTGTGCCTTGTCCGGCTCTTCTCGGGAACGCTTCGCGAGGACTCTGCCGTCCACGTGGGCGGGCACGGCCTGGCCGAGCGGGGCCACCCCGACCACGACAGCGACGAGCGGATCACGCACCTGTACTCGCCGTTGGGATCCAGTCTTCGGCCGGTACAGTTCGCCGTGGCCGGGGACATTTGCGCGCTGGCGAAGGTGGCGAGCGCCGAGACGGGAGACACGGTGTCCGCCCGCGAGGCTCCGTTGCTCGTGGAAACTTGGGACATGCCCGAGCCGCTGATGCCTGTGGCCATCGAAGCGGCTTCGCACGGCGATGAGGACGCGCTCTCCAAGAGCCTGGCCAAGGTCGCGGCGGGAGATCCGACCCTGAGGGTGGAGCGCAACTCCGAGACGCACCAGCTGGTCTTGTGGTGCATGGGCGAGGCCCACTCGGAGGCAGTCCTGGACCGCTTGCGCGAGCAGGGGGTGAAGCTTCAGACCGTGGAGGTCATCACGCCGCTCCGCGAGACCTTCGCAGCCCAGGCCGCCGGCCACGGGCGCTATGTCAAGCAATCCGGTGGCCACGGACAATACGCGATTTGCGATATCGAAGTGGAACCCCTCGATCGCGGGGGAGGCTTCGAATTCGTCGACCGGATTGTGGGTGGAGTCATCCCCGGCACGTATGTTGTGTCGGTCGAGAAAGGCGTCCGGGCCCAGATGAGCAAGGGCGTGCGGGCCGGGTTCCCGGTGGTCGACATCAGGGTGACCCTGGTAGGCGGCAAGACACACAGCGTCGATTCATCGGACGCGGCTTTCCAGGCGGCCGGCGCGTTGGCCTTGCGGGAGGCCGCCGCGGCGGGCAGCATCCAACTCCTTGAACCGATTTCGGCCGTGACGGTCCTTGTGGCCGACGAGCATGTGGGCGCGGTCATGAGCGATCTGTCCTCGCGACGCGGACGCGTCACCGGGACGACCTCCGTGGGAGGAGAGAGCACTGAGATCAGTGCCGAAGTTCCGGAACAGGAACTGCTGCGGTACGCGATCGTGCTGCGGGGACTGACGGCGGGAAGCGGTCGATTCCGCCGGGAGTATCTGCGGCACGAGCCGCTGCCTCCCGGCATAGCCGTTGCCGCGGCGAGATCCTGAGGCTCAGCCGTTCTTACGAAGGAATGCTGACACCGGGGCCGCCAGAGACGCTCCGATGTCCGCCGCGCTCGTTTTGACTCCCACGCGGTTGAAGGAGTGGTCGCCGCCGTCCCACCACTCGATGGTGGCGGCGGGTCCGATCCGGGCCACCACGTTTTCGAGCAGCTCGGGCGTCGCGAAGGTGTCCCGGGTGCCCTGCAGGAAGAGCATGGGCAGCGTGATCCCGTAGAGGTGCTCATCGCGGAGCTTCTCCGGCTTTCCAGGCGGATGCAGCGGGTAGCCGAGGTAGACGAGTCCGGCCGCGGGCATGCCCTCGGCGACCGCCATCGACGCCATGCGACCGCCGAAGGACTTGCCGGCCGCCCACAGCGGTTCACCCTCTGAACGGGACGCCGCTGCGTCCATGACCGCCCGCCACGCAGCGACCGCGGCAGGCGGCTTGTCGGGGAACCTCTTGCCGGCTTCCCGGTAGGGGAAGTTGAAGCGCAAGGTCGCGACGCCGTCGTCGTTCAACGCGTGCGCGAGGCCGCCCAGGAACGGATGCTCCATGCCAGCCCCGGCTCCGTGGGCGAGCACGAGGGTCGCAACCGGTTTGGCGGGCCGGGCGTAGATACCGGAGATCGCTGTACCGTCGACGTCGACCGTGACACGGGATTCGTCGCTGCGCATGGTCACTCGAACCGGGAGGGGTCGCCGGTGCCGCGCCTGACCACTTCCGCCGTGCCGCTCGAGAAGTCCACCACGGTAGTGGGCTCTGCGCCGGTGTCTCCGGAATCGATCACCGCTTCCACCAGGTTGTCCAGGCGTTCCTTGATTTCCCAGCCTTGGGTCAAGGGCTCCTCCTCGTCGGGGAGCAGCAAGGTGCTGGAAAGGAGCGGTTCGCCCAGTTCGGCCAGCAGGGCCTGGACAAAATTATGGTCCGGAATCCGCACGCCTACGGTCTTCTTTTTGGGGTGCAGGAGACGGCGCGGCACTTCCTTCGTGGCCGGCAGGATGAAGGTGTAGCTTCCCGGCGTGACGGCCTTGATGCTTCGGAACACATCGTTGTCGATCATGACGAATTGCCCGAGCTGCGCGAAGTCCTTGCAGACCAAGGTGAAATGGTGCTTGCTGTCGAGCTGCCGGATCGAACGGATCCGGTCGAGGGCTTCCCTGTTGCCGATTTGCGCGCCGAGCGCGTAGCAGGAATCTGTGGGGTAGGCGATCAGCCCGCCGGAGCGGAGGGTATTCACCACCTGGGCAATGGCGCGTGGTTGGGGGTCCTGCGGGTGAACATCGAAGAATCTTGCCATGCCAAGAGCTTACGGGCAGGCCGTACTTCAGGACAGGACATCCTTGCCCGTGAACTTGCCATAAGCCAGCGCACCGGCCGCCACGATGTAGCCCGCCTGCAGCAGGGCATTGTCGCCGAAGCTCGTCCATGAGATGGGTTGGCGCAAAAGATCGGCGAAACCCAACCAGTAATGGCTGAACAGCCACGGGTGCAGCCACTCCAATTGCGGCAGGTTGTCCGCCACTTGCGACACCACGGACAACACGATGGTGGCAGCCATGGCTCCGACCGGCACGTCCGTAAAGGTGGAAATTGCCAGCCCGATAGCGGACAGCCCCAACAGCGACACCGCAATATACGCGGCAATCAGCAAGGAACGCACCACGGATTCGCCGACGCCGATCGTGTCGCCGGAGAGCAGCGTAACGGGGCCAACGGGGAAGAGCGCGACGCCGGCCAGCGCACCGGCGGCGGCCACCGTCAGGGTCGCTGCCAGGCAGAACGCCGCGGCGGCCGCGTATTTGATCAACAAGAGGCGGACGCGTCCCGCCGGGGCGACGAGCAAGTACCTGAGCGTGCCAAGGTTTGCTTCTCCGGCAATCGTGTCGCCAGCCACCACTCCGATGGTGAGCGGCAGGAACAAGGGCACGGAAACGATCATCGCCGTCACGCCGACGAAAAGCCCGTTCTGGGTGATCCGGTCCAGGAAGGGCGGACCCCGCCCCGGCGCCACGGGATGCGAGCTCAGCTTGACCGCCGCGGCGATGAGGATGGGAATCGCGGCGAGTGCCAGGAGCATGGCCCACGTCCGCAGCCGCCTGAACAGCACCGAGAGCTCCGATGCCATGAGCGGCCACGAGCTTGAGGCCCGGGCCTTCGGCGCGGCATCCATGACTGCAGTTTCGCGTTCAGCCGGCAATGTCGAAGCCCTCTCCGGTCAGGGAGACGAAGCGCTCCTCCAGGCTGGCGTTCTCCACGCCGAAGCCCCGCACCCGGACGCCGTCGGACACGAGGGCGGCCACGATCGCCTCGGGAGCCACCTCGTGCCCCGGTGGACCGGTGCTGACGAGGCTCCGGCCATCGGGACCGTACGAGCCGGGCGGCGGAACAGACAGTTCCGATTGCAGGCCCAGCCTCGAGAGGACCCGGACGGCGGCCTCAATATCGGGCGTGTGGAGACGGATCGTGGATCTTCCCGCGGCGCGCAGTTCGTGCAGGGTTCCCTGCGCCACGAGCTTGCCCACGCTCATGACTCCCACATGGGTGCACATCTGCTCCACTTCCGCGAGGAGATGGCTGGAAACGAACACCGTGGTGCCTCCAGCCGCCAGGGAGCGGACCAGGCTGCGAACCTCCCGGGTTCCTTGCGGATCCAGGCCGTTGGTGGGTTCGTCCAGGACAAGCAGCTCCCTCGGACGCAGCAGGGCATGCGCAATTCCAAGCCGCTGCTTCATCCCGAGGGAATAGGCGCGGACCTTCTTGCCTGCGGCATGGGACAACCCGACCCTCTCGAGCGCTTCATCCACCCGTGCGGCCCGGGTCCGCGGGGACGCATGGAGATCGGCGCTGTCCAATCGCCGAAGGTTCGCTGCCCCGGACAGGAAAGGGTAGAAGGCCGGGCCTTCCACCAGCGAGCCAACATTGGGCAGGACTGTTGCCAGTTGGCGCGGCATTTCGCCGCCAAGGACCCGGATGTGGCCGTTCGTGGCGGCCGCCAAGCCAAGCAGCAACCGGATGGTCGTGGTCTTGCCGGAGCCATTTGGACCGAGGAAGCCAAAGACTGAACCGCGCGGAACTGCCAGGTCGACGCCGTCGACGGCGGCGCGGTGCCCGAACCGCTTGCTGAGGCCTTGAGTCTGGATCGCCAGTTCAGCTGGCGCGGATGCCTCCGTCATTTCGTGGCGGCTGCGGACTGCAACCGCTCAAGTGGCACCATTCCCGCGAAGACGCGGCCGTCGTCGAGCATCAAGACAGTTACCAGGCTGGTGGTCAGCGCGCGGCCGCCCGCGACCGGCTGGGTGAGCTGGGCAAACAACGGAGCCGAGCGGACATCAGCGGGGACGGTGCCCGAAGGCAGGGCCATTACTGCGTCCCAGCCGGTCCCTGTGATGGTTGGCCGGCCCGCTGTCTCCTTTGCCTGCGGTGCCTGCCCGGTCTTGCCGGGGAGCGCTCGCGGCTGCGGGGTTGCCTTCTCCTCCACGGCGGCACCGCGGGGCGGCGTGAAACTGAACAGCGCGGCGTCGGGCGTTGACAAGCTCAGCTCAGTGAATGAGAGCGAAAAGGCCGCTGCGGCCTGGCCGCGTGCCCGCACATCGACGCCGAGCGGCAGGCCCGAGGCGGAGTCCACGGCGATCGTCACGGAATCGACGAGCGTGCCGGCACTGCGCGGCTTGATCACGAGCTGGTAGGCCGTGTGGCCGGCCACGGTGGTTCCGTCGCCCACTGTCACGTCCGTGGTGGGCCCGACGGCGGCGAGGAAGTGCTGCGCGACAACGTCAGGGGTGGCTACCCCCGGGGTCGGTGTCGCGTGCGGGGCCGCTGTGCGCGCCGGTTCAGCGGGCATCGTCATGTGCGCCGCACTGTTGTCGGCCGAGTTGTAGAGCCAGAGATCGTTGCCATTGCGGACGAGGTCGCGCTCGGCGAGCATGTCCATCACCTGGAACCTGGCCTTGGCGGGACCGTCCAGATAGACCCGGGCCGTGTGTGAACCGCTCAGAAGCTCGATCACCGAAGCCGGACCCTGGGTTGCGGTTGGCCCGGCGGAGGGCAGCTGGGGGAGTCCCAGTTCGGAACTTTGTTGCAGGGTTCCGGACAAGGAGCGGACGTCGGCGCGGCCGATCATCGCAATGACTTCCTCTGCCGTTTTGTTCGGCAGGCTCGTCGCTGCTCCCGCCTGGTAGGAACCAGCCAGGGCTGCCGCAGCAAGCGCTACCGGGACAAGAGCGGCCGGCAACCAACGCAACCAGGGGCGAGTCATGGCAACCTCGCGAACCATCCACCATCGGGGAAGTTCATGCTTCCAGAGTACTCCTGCTACCCTTCCAGCGTCCTCCGCACGAAGTCCGCGCTCGGCCGTGAATAGACGGCCCCGAGGCGCTCGAACAGGGCGATTCCCGCCATGCCGGGCCAATCCTCGGGAAGGAACTCGGCCGGCAGGCCCGGATCCAGATACGGAATGATCCGCCAGCGGTCGATGCATCGGACATAGCGGGCGAAGGTTTCGGCGGAGGCCGGGCCGCCGCCGTCGGAACCGCTACCCGGGCCGCCGTCGTCGTCCTCGGAACCATGATGCCGGATGAAGTCGCGATGCAGTTCTGCCACGGCCTCCAGGTCCCACCATGCTGATGCCGCATCCCGGAGGCTGCCGCCGACCAAGGGAGTGTCCGTGACGAACACCGTGGCCATGCCGCGCAGCTCCAGGTCCGCCAGGATCTCCTCCACCTCCTCCCGAAGCGGATCCGGGCAGATCCACAGCCCTGCCGCCACCGTGCCGCAGCCAATCCAGTGAAATCTCCGCCTCAACTGGTGCCGCTTTTCCCGCTCCGTTTCCGGAATGGAAAAGGACACGAGGCACCAGCGGTCCACGGGCGACATAAGCCGCGGGTTGAAGATCCGCCGGTCGCCGCGGGCAAGCATCGCTGCGGCGCCCTCGGTGACGGCGAAGCCGGCAACGCCGTGACGCAATTGCGGAACGACGATCTCCTTCTTCTTCAACCGTGACAAGGCCGTCCGGGAAACAGCCGCAGCCACCCCCAGGGCCTCCATGAGGGCGATGATGTGCCTCGTGGACATCCATCCGCCGGCATCGCGCAGGTACAGGCCGATGACCGTGCGAAGCAACGACGTGGTACTCCCGGGCCGGGAGTCCATGTCGTCGAGGACAGCGCTCACAGGAGTTCGGTGAGGGCGTCCCGGATGGCGGTCACGCCCAGCTCAACCTCCGCGTAGCTGGTGCTGAGCGGCGAGAGGCCGATCCGCAGTCCGTGCGGCGGACGGAAATCCGGAATGACACCGCGTTCCCACAGCGTCTGGGTCACTTCGCCGAAGAGGGGATGGTCCACCGTGATGTGCGAGCCACGCTCTGCGGTGTTGCGCGGGCTGACAATCTCGGCACCGAGGGGGACCAGCATGTCCTCGGCCAAGGCGACTGCGTACTCCGTGAGTTTGATGGACTTCTCCCGAACGGCATCCATGCCGACTGATGCGATCAGCTCGACCATGTCCTTGAGCGGCTGCATGGCCAGCACCGGGGGAGTGCCCGTGATGAAGCTTCGGATCCCCCTAGCCGGCTTGTAGCTTTCCGTCATGCCGAAGGGGTTGTCGGCGCCCATCCAGCCCCAAATGGGCTGTTGCAGGCGGTCCTGCTGCGAAGCGTTGACGTAAGCGAACGCGGGAGAGCCCGGGCCGCCATTGAGGTATTTGTATGTGCAACCCACGGCAAGGTCCACCCCCCACGCGTCCAGTTCGAGGGGTACCGAGCCTACCGAGTGGCACAGGTCCCAGAGCATGAGCGCTCCGGCTTCCTTGACCATGGCGGTGATCCCCGCGGCATCCGCCAGGAAGCCGGAACGGTAAGCCACGTGGCTGAGCACGACGACGGCTGTCCGCTCGCTGAGCAGTCCCTCGAGGTCCGTGGTCCGGACGCCGCTGGCCGGGTTGGAGGCGACCCACTTGATGGTGGCGCCCTTTTCCGCCGCGATGCCCTCGATGATGAAACGGTCCGTGGGGAAGTTGTCCCGGTCCACGACAATCTCATCGCGGCCCGGCTGGGCGTCGACGGCGGCCCGGATGAGCTTGTAGAGCATGACTGAAGTGGAGTCTCCCACGGTGACCTGGCCGGCCGCAGCGCCCAGGGTGACGGCGCCGATCCGGTCGCCTACCGTGGTGGGCTCGTCCATCCACTGTTCGTCCCAGCCGCGGATGAGGCGGCTGCCCCAGGCGTCCTCGACGAATGACGCGAGCTTCGCCGACGTCGCCTTGAGCGGACGGCCGAGGGAGTTTCCGTCGAGGTAAGCCGTGAGTTGGCCGCCTCCCGGGGAGTAAAAGGCCTCACGCTGCGGGGCGAGGGGATCCGCGGCGTCGAGTTCTGCCGACGTCGGCCGTTGCGTCTGCTGAGCGCTGTTCATGTCTCTCCTGAAGGAAGCTGATGGGGTTGGCGGTGCTGGACTGCTGTTCAGTTGCCGATCTCGGTGCGGACGGCGTAGAGCTCGGGGAAGAAGGTCAGGTCAAGGGCCCGCTTGAGGAAGTCGACGCCTGAGGAGCCACCCGTACCCACCTTGAATCCGATGGTCCGTTGCACCGTACGCAAGTGGCGGAAGCGCCAGGCGTGGAAGTTGTCCTCGATGTCTACGAGGTCTTCGCAGGCCTCGTAGAAACCCCACGGCGTGGCTTCCGATTCGTAGATCTCCTGGAAGACCGGGACCAGGTCCTTCCGGAACGTCCACGGTTCGCTGGTGTCGCGTTCCAGGATTTCGGCGGGAACGGCATAACCGGCCCGCGCCAGCACCGCGAGGAAGGCGTCGTAAAGGGTCGGCTCCTCCAGGAGGGTGCTGAGCTGGCTGTGCGCCGCCGGATCGCTCTCGAAAACCCGGAGCATGTCCCGGTTCTTGTTGCCCAGCAGGAACTCGACGGCGCGGTACTGGTGGGACTGGAAGCCCGACGAGCTGCCCAGGAAGCGCCGGAATTCGGAATACTCGCGAGGAGTGAGGGTGCCCAGGACAGACCACTGCTCGGTCATGGTCCGCTGGATCGCCTTGACGCGTGCGATGCATTTGAGGGCCTTGGCAAGGTTGTCCGCATCGAGGAGGCGGCGGGCTTCAAGGAGTTCATGCAGGACGAGCTTGAGCCACAATTCGCTGGTCTGGTGCTGGATGATGAACAGCAATTCGTCATGGTGTTCCGGGGTGCTCAACGGGTGCTGGGCGGTGAGGAGGCGGTCAAGGTCCAGATATCCGCCGTAGGACATGGCCTGGCTGAAGTCGGTGCGGACCGAATCCTCGAGGGGCCTGATGCTCTGGGCACTGATGCTGTCTTGGGAGCGGCCGGTGTGGTTTTCCATGCATTGAGATTATCACTTTTGTGACGAACGTCAAGATAGTGAATTACGGAAAACTCTGGTTTCCGCGGGCATTCCAAAGGCCCTTTTTGTTGCCTAGGTGAACCGCTGGCGGGGTCTGTACGTCGTAAGATCGGCAAGGGGGGGATGTGGGCGCCAGGAGGCTCCATGTACCAGCAGACAGTCAGCATCCGGGATTTACCAGCAGACGGTCGGCATCCGGAGGTGGACGGACCAGAACACTTCCCCGGTCTCGAACGGATGGCGCTACGTGCGCGTCCCAAGCTTCGGGCCCGGGACCTCATAGTGCAGAAATACGGGGGCTCCTCCGTAGCCGATGCAGCAGCCATCAAGCGAGTGGCCCGGCGGATCGCCGAGACCCGGCAGGCCGGTCATCCGCTGGTGGTCGTGGTTTCGGCCATGGGCGACACTACAGACGAACTGCTTGACCTGGCCGTCTCACTCAGCCCGAGGCCTCCCGCCGGCGAACTCGACACGTTGCTGACCACGGGTGAACGGATCTCCGTGACGCTGCTGGCGATTGCCTTGTCCGACCTGGGTGTTCCTTCCCGGACCTTCAGCGGAAAACGGGCCGGACTGATAACCGATGGCATCCACGGCAAGGCGCACATTGTCAACGTTGACCCGCGCCATATCCGGGCTTGCTTGAAGCGCGAAGAAGTTGCCATCGTCGCCGGGTTCCAGGGCAAGGGCCTCAAGAAGAAAGAGGTCACCACGCTCGGCCGGGGCGGTTCGGACATCACGGCCGTCGCCCTGGCCGCGGCGTTGGGCGCCGGAATCTGCGAGATCTATACCGACGTCGATGGCGTGTACACCGCTGACCCGCGGGTCGTTCCCCGCGCGCGGAAAATCGACGTCATTTCAAACGAGGAAATGCTGGAGCTGGCTGCGTCCGGTTCCAAAGTCGTGCATGCCAGATGCCTTGAATATGCGGGCCGTTTTGGCGTCCCCATCCATGTGCGCTCCTCCTTCAACCGGGGTATTGGAACCTTGATCCTGCCTAGCCGGGACCAGGACCCTGAATGGGACCACAAGCCTGTCCGGGACAGGGCTCCGGCCGTTGAGCAGCCAGTAGTCTCCGCAGTTCTCTGCGACAAATCCGTGGCGAAGCTGACGCTCATAGGCGTCGCGGACGGCGTAGGAAAGTCCGCAGAAATCTTCGGGCTTCTTGCCGACGAGCGCGCCCGGGTGGAGATGGCCGTTCAAAACACCTCCTCCGCGCGCGCCGGCGGGAGCGACATCTCGCTGGCGGTTCCCGGCGCGGACGGATTCCGTGTCCGTGCCGCCCTGTCCGCTGCCCAGGGGGCCATCGGCTTCATGGACCTCCAGTACGACGGCCAGATCGGCAGGCTGTCGCTGATCGGGCTGGGCATGCGCACTGACGCGCAGGTCTTTTCCCGGCTCTTCACGGCCCTTTCGGATGCGGGAGCCGGGACCGAATTGATCTCGACGTCGGACATGCGCATCGACGTCGCTGTCCGCGCGGCCGTGCTCGAGGACGCACAGCGGGCTGTGCGTTCGGCCTTCGGACTGGACCATGCCGGACTGGATCGTGCAGGACTGGATCGTGCCGGACTGGACCGTGCAGGACTGGACCGTGGAGGAGAGGAGGCCACGAAAGCGCCGTAGCGGGGCCGCAGCACCTGCACCCCCATCCTCCCCGCGTCGCCAAGGCACTGCCGCGGGAAGCGCTCAATCATTGATCCGCCTCCGCGGATCCCGGGATAAGGACCCGATCGCCATGAACA
>FTCF01000431.1_pt1 | contig 15402 bp, 12 predicted proteins | sample 1639631 | NCBI WGS metagenome assembly FTCF01 (sample SAMEA3914864, study PRJEB12502) | metagenome | biome: forest; material: soil | place: USA | collected 2012-03-12 | depth 0.3 m
ACACGCGCTGCGTACTCGAGCTCGGTTCCGGTGAAGGACTCCGGCGAGTACTCGTACGTGATGTGGGTGTCCGTGAGGGTTTCCTCGTACTTCTTGCACAAGCGGGCACCTTGCAGGGCGATGTCCAGGATGCCGTCCTCGTCCTGGTTGAACACGACGCGGCGCTGCAGGACCGACGTGGAGTTGTACAGGTGGACGATGGCCTGCTTGGCGCCCACGAGGGATTCGTAGGTGCGCTCGATGAGGTGCTCACGCGCCTGGGTCAGGACCTGGATGGAGACGTCATCCGGAATATGGCCGCCTTCGATGAGCTGCCGTACGAAGTCGAAGTCGGTCTGCGAGGCGGACGGGAAGCCGACCTCGATTTCCTTGTAGCCCATCTTCACCAACAGCTGGAACATTTTCAGCTTGCGGGCCGGGCTCATGGGGTCGATCAGGGCTTGGTTGCCGTCACGGAGGTCCACAGCGCACCAGCGCGGAGCCTTGGTGATGACCTTGTCCGGCCAGGTGCGGTCCGGCAGCTCGACCTTTATCTGGTCCTGGAAGGGCAGGTACCGGTGAATGGGCATTCCGGAGGGCTTTTGTGCGTTGCGCATGACTTGGGGCCTTTTCTCTTAATCTTTGATGGAAGATTGGCCGGGCATAGCTAACTCCGCAGCGAGGGTTGGCCTAGCGAATGATCGCTTACGAGGCCCCGCCGCGGCAGCTAAGGAGAAGCATTCCTGCACGCACCATTTCACAGTAACACGGGTGCGTATGATGACAATGCAATACCAGAAGCAACGTCCACTATGCAGACGCGGGAACGGTGGTGAGCCGGATCCGATCGTCGTCCGAAGGAGTTCTTGTGCCACAGTCGGGGATCACACTGTCCAACATCGATGAAAGCGTTAGGCCGCAGGACGACCTTTACCAGCACGTCAACGGGGCGTGGCTGAAGTCGACGGTCATCCCCGACGACCGCCCGCTTGAGGGAACGTTCACCGCGTTGCGGGATGGCGCTGAGCTGGCAGTCAAAGCGATCATCGAGGAAGCCGCCGCAAAGGGCGAAGACGCCAGCGGCATCGAACGCAAAGTAGGCGGGCTTTACAACAGCTTCATGGACGAGGAGGCCACCGAGGCCAAGGGCATGGAGCCTATCCGCGCCCGGCTCGCGGAGGTCTTTGCCACCGCTTCGCCGGCCGAAGTGGTTGCCCTGACCGGGCGGCTGTTCCGCTCGGATGTTTCCGGGCTCTTCTCCATCTATCCTGCTCCCGACGCCGGGAACCCGGACCGGATCCTGTTGTACATCGGCCAGGGCGGCCTGGGCCTTCCCGACGAGTCGTACTATCGTGACGCGAAGTTCGAAGGCATTGTCAGCGCTTATGCGAAATACGTCGCCAAACTCTTCGGCCTGGCAGGCATTCCCGACGCCGACGATGCCGCCGCGCGCGTTGTCGCCCTTGAAAAAGCCCTTGCCTCGCATCACTGGGACAACGTCACCCTTCGCGATCCGCAGAAGACCTACAACCTCAAGACCGCGGAGGAAGGCCGTGAACTGTTCCCGTACCTTGACTCGTGGTTCGATTCGGCCCGGATCGAAGCGGACAAATTCACCGAGCTGGTGGTAAGTACCCCTGATTTCTTCACGGGTGCGTCCGCCCTCGTCGAGTCCGAGTCCCTTGCCACGTGGCAGGAGTGGCTGGCCCTGCGTGTGCTCAATGCCGCCGCCCCTTATCTTTCGTCGGCATTCGTGGACGCAAACTTCGATTTCTACGGCACCACCCTGAGTGGCACTCCGCAGAACAAGGACCGCTGGAAGCGCGGAGTCGCCGTCGTCGAAGCCGCCCTGGGCGAGGCGGTAGGCCAGATCTACGTGGAGCGCCACTTCCCCGAAGGTTACAAGGCCAGGATGCAGACGCTGGTTGCCAGACTGATCGAGGCGTACCGCCAGAGCATCACGGCGCTCGACTGGATGGGCGAGGACACCAAGGCCGAAGCGCTGAAAAAGCTTGAGGCCTTCCGGCCCAAGATTGGTTTCCCGGACAAGTGGATCGACTATTCCGCCGTCGAGATTGATCCGACGGATCTTCTGGGCAACGTCGAGCGGGCGCACAACGCCGACGTCGACCGTCACCTCGATGAGGTCGGCAAGCCGGTCGATCTCGACAAGTGGCTCATGACGCCGCAGACCGTCAACGCGTACTACCACCCGATGCTGAACGAGATTGTCTTCCCCGCCGCGATCCTGCAGCCGCCCTTCTTCACGGCGGAGGCTGACGACGCGGTCAACTACGGCGGCATCGGCGCCATCATCGGCCATGAAATCGGCCATGGCTTCGACGACCAAGGCTCACAGTTCGACGGAAGTGGAGCGCTGCGGAATTGGTGGAGCGAGGAAGACCGCAAGGCATTCGAAGCACTGGCGGCGAAGCTCGTGGCCCAGTTCGACGCCCTTGCCCCCTATGCCGCTCCGGACCACAAGGTCAACGGGAAGCTCACGCTCGGCGAAAACATCGGTGATCTTGGCGGCCTGACCATCGCCTACAAGGCTTACCTCCTGAGCCTTGACGGTGCGGAGCCGCCCGTTCTCGAAGGGCTGACCGGCCAGCAGCGCTTCTTCATGTCCTGGGCTGCCGGCTGGCGCCAGGTCATCCGTCCTGAGGAAGCCATCCGGCGCGTCGCTACGGACCCGCACTCCCCCAACGAGTTCCGGACCAATGCGATCGCCAAGAACCTTGACTCGTTCCATGAGGCGTTCGCGGTGGAAGACGGGGATGGCATGTGGCTCTCGCCCGGGGACCGCGTCAGTATCTGGTAGGCAGCAGGGGTGTTTCCTGTGCTGCCTACCTCGCGATGAGCACGGGGTTGACCGCCTGGCATTTCACGTCGCCTGCGGTCTGCTTGACCACGTCGGACGGAACGGAGGCAACTCCGTACTTCGTCCCTGAATCGAAGTCACTGCCGATGTCGACCTGGACTCCGACGACACCGTTGGATGGTTCGACTTGTGAGGCCGGGATCCCCAGGAGATTCGCGATATCCGGCGCGACGTCGGCATATCCGGCTCCGTAATAGACGACAGTCTTGGGCACCGCGGCCGCAAGGAAGTGTGCGGCTTTCGTGAATCCGCCGCCAACCAGAGCGGCGGCGATCTCCTGGCCGCGGGAGGCGATGCCTGTTCCGTCGGCAACGGTCACCGGCTGGAGGGCCTTGTCATAGGCGGGAACAGCGGGAGCGCTCGGCGCCGGCGCCGCGCTGCTCGACGGGGCTCCAGACGCGGCCGCCGAGGGACTGGCCGATGGGGTGGCCGTCGCCCCCGGGGTTGTCAGGTCAAGGTTCGCGCGCATGGCGGCGAACAGCTGGGAGGCCTGCGGTTGGACCAATTCGAGCCTGTTGGGATCGACGGCGGCGGGCTGGGTTGGAACCGAGACGAACGCAACCTTGGACAAGTCAACGTCCTTCAGGCGGCTCCCGATCGTCAGGAGCGACTGGACGGACGCAAGGCCTTCATCCACAGTGAGGTTCTTTGTCACGACATCCGCGATGGACAGCAGGCTCTGCGGATTGCCGAGCGTGCCGTCAGACTTGATCTTCCGGGTCAGCGAGGAAAGGAAACCCTGCTGGGCCTGGATGCGGCCGAGGTCGCTTCCGTCGCCAAAACCGTGGCGGGTCCGGAGGAAGGCCAAGGCCTGCTCCCCCTGGACCTTCGATGTTCCCTTGGGGAGCCGGAGCCCGGAGTCGGGGTCGTAGACGGCATCGCTCACGCACACGTCGACTCCGCCCACGGCGTTGGACAGCTCCTTGACGGCGTTGAAGTCGGCCATCATGAAGTGGTCGATTTGCAGTCCCGTGAGTTTGTTCACTGTGTCCACGGCGCAACCGATCCCGGCTTCTGCCATGGCCGAGTTGATCATGACGTTGGAATGGGCTTCATAGACAGTCTTGGTTTTGGGATCGGTGCACTTCGGAACATTCACCAGGAGGTCGCGCGGAAAGCTCGTGAGGCTCACCCTCTTGTTGTCCGCCGAAATGTCCAGCAGCATCATGACATCCGACTGGCCATAGCCGGCGGAATCCTGCGTTGAACCGTATTGCGAGTTCTTCCCGTCCCTCGTGTCGGACCCGAGGATGAGGATCTGCAAGCGGTCCGTCGCATCGTTTGCGGCGGCCTCCGTCCGGGAGGCGCCTGCCGACAATGGTGCTTTGCTGATGTTCGACTGCAAGCGGATGACCCAGTAGGCGGCGAAAGCGATACCGGCGACCAACAGCACTGACACCGTCACGGCAGTGACCTTGAGCCAGGGCGGGAGGCCCTTCGGAGCATTCATGTGGCGGGGGGTGCCGGGAGCTTCCCCGTGGCGTGCAGCGCCGGGGGCACCAATGGTGCCGGGCTCCTGAACGCGTGCATCGCGACGTCGCACGACTCGCTCAACCTTTCCTCGGAAAATGGGATTCGGACCATTTTACGGGCCCAAACTGGGAAATTCCCCAGCGCTTAGAATCCCAGCTTCACGAGTTGCTTCGGGTCGCGCTGCCAGTCCTTGGCCACTTTCACGTGCAGGTCGAGGTAGATCTTGGTTCCCAAAAGAGCCTCAATGCCCTTGCGGGCGTTCGTTCCGACCTCGCGCAGCCGGCTTCCGGCCTTGCCGATGATGATGGCCTTCTGGGACGGGCGTTCAACGTACAAATTGACCCGCACGTCGAGGAGCGGGTTGTCTTCGGAGCGGCCTTCGCGGGGCAGGATTTCCTCCACCACCACGGCCAGGGAGTGCGGAAGTTCGTCGCGGACGCCTTCCAGGGCTGCTTCCCGGATGAGTTCGGCGACCATGACGGCCTCCGGCTCATCAGTTAGTTCACCGTCCGGGTAGAGAGGCGGAGAAGGAGGCATGTGGCCGATGAGGACGTCGGCGACCGTGTTGACCTGGAAGCCGTCGGTCGCGGATACCGGAACGATGTCGGCCCAGCCTTGTTCACCGAGGACTTCGCGGCCCAACGCGGCTACGGCCAGGAGCTGCTCGGTCAAGGCCTGGCGGTCCACCAGGTCGGTCTTGGTGACCAGTGCGATGATCGGCTTGCGTCCGACGGCGGCCAGCTGGGCTGCAATATACTTGTCGCCCGGTCCGATCTTCTCGTTGGCGGGCAGGCAAAACCCAATGGCGTCGACTTCGGAGAGGGTGTCCGCGACGAGATCGTTGAGCCTCTTGCCAAGAAGGGTGCGCGGGCGGTGAAGGCCCGGAGTATCCACGAGGATAAGCTGGGCGTCCTCCCGGTGGACAATGCCGCGGATCGTGTGCCTCGTGGTCTGCGGCTTTGCCGAGGTGATGGCCACTTTCTGCCCTACCAAAGCGTTGGTGAGGGTGGACTTGCCGGCATTGGGCCGGCCCACAAGAACCGAGAAGCCTGCGTGGAAGCCGCCGAAGTCCTGATCGGCGTCGAACTTCTTATTGTGCTTGCTCACGTGGAACTCCCTGTTGCGTTGTGTCGGCCTCGTCGAGAAGGTCTTCAAGGTCAGTGTCTTCTTTTGGAATGGCTGCCGCAATGATATGGCTGACCCGGTTTCGCCGGCCTTCCAGCCTATCGGCTTTCAAGGAGATCCCATCCACCTCCACCGCGCTGCCAACGATCGGCACCTTCCCGAGGGTTTTGGCCAGGAGGCCGCCCACGGTGTCCACTTCGTCGTCGTCGAGGTCAATGTCGAAAAGTTCGCCGAGGTCGTCGATGCTCATCCGTGAACTGACGCGATACGTGCCATCACCCAGGTCAGTGACCTCCGCATCGTTGGAGTCGTACTCATCCACGATCTCCCCCACGATTTCCTCAATGAGGTCCTCCAGCGTCACCAGTCCGGCTGTGCCGCCGTATTCGTCAATGACTACAGCCACGTGCGTGGACTCTTGCTGTAGCTCGCTCAGGAGGTCGCTGACAGGCTTTGATTCGGGAACGAACCGTGCCTCGCGGGCTATGGCATCAACGTCCTGGCGCACTGACGGCTGGTCCGGGCGGTGCAATGCGGCGGCAACGTCCTTCAAATAGAGAATGCCGCGGATTTGGTCCGCGTTCTCGCCGATAACGGGGATCCTTGAGTACCCGGAGCGCAGGAACAAGGCCATGGCCTGTTCCAGGCTGGAGCCGGACTCGATGCTCACAATGTCCGTTCGAGGCACCATCACCGAGCGGACCAGGGTGTCGCCGAAGTCGAAGACCGACTGGATGAGTTCGGCCTCGCTGTCCTCGATCATGTCGGATTCCGTGGCCCTGTCGACGAGTTCACGGAATTCTTCCTCGCTGAAGAAAGCCTCATCGCCGCTGGGCGCTCCAGGTGCGACGACGCTGCCGATCCTCACGAGCCAGCCTGGAATCGGACCCAGGATCCAGCACAGGAACCTGATGAGCGGGGCCGAGTAGCGGACCACGCCGCCGGAGTGGGCGCGTCCGAGTTGGCGGGGCGAGACGCCCACCAAAACGAAACCGATGACGGCCATGATGCCCGTCGCCGCCAGACCGGCAAGCCAGACGTTCTCGAGGAGGCTATGCATGACGACGGCGACGGCCACCGCTGCCGCCATTTCGAACCAGACCCGCCAGAATCGCAGCGCGCGAATGTGCGCAATAGGCTGGGCGAGGATACTGCGAAGGGAATTCCCCCGGCTCCTGACGACGGCTTGCTCCGCGTCGTGCCGCGGCAGGAAGGTGAAGGCAGCCTCAGCCGCGGTCAGCAGGGCGACGAAACTGAGGAACACCAACGCCATCCCGACCAGGATGAGCGAGGTCACAGCATGGTCTCCATGGGGGCGTCCTTGCCAAGGAACGCGGACAGCAGCTCACGCTGGAGGCCGAACATCTCTTCCTTTTCCTCCGGTTCGGCGTGGTCGAAACCGAGCAGGTGGAGGATTCCGTGCGTGCAGAGCAGGAGCATTTCATCCTGCGTTGAATGACCTGCGTTGCGCGCTTGTACTTCGGCTACCTGCGGGCAAATGGCGATGTCGCCCAGCATGCCCTGCGGAGCCGGCTTGCCCGGTGTCCCCGGCGTCAACTCGTCCATCGGAACAGACAGGACATCGGTAGCGCCGGGTTCGTCCATGAGCTCGATGTGGAGCTTTTCCATGGCAGGTTCATCCACCAGGAGGATGGAAAGTTCGGCCTGGGGGTGAATGTAGAGCCGCTCGAAGATGAAGCGTGAAAGCGTCACCAATTGTGCCTCGTCCACCTGGACGCCGGACTCGTTGTTGACCTCGATGCTCATCGGTGTTCTCCCCGTTTGTCGTGGATCGGCGTGTGCTGGGCACGCGCCCGGTGCTTTTCATCCCATGTGCTGTAGGCGGACACAATGTCGGCGACGAGCCGGTGCCTGACGACGTCGGAAGCGTCCAACATCGTAAAGTTCACGCCGTCGATCCCGCTGAGGATTTCCTGGACAATGCGCAGGCCGGAGGTGGCGCCGAAGGGCAGGTCCACCTGGGTGATATCACCCGTGACAACCATCTTGGAGCCGAAGCCCAGGCGGGTCAGGAACATCTTCATCTGTTCCGCGGTGGTGTTCTGGGCCTCATCGAGGATGATGAACGCGTCGTTGAGCGTGCGGCCGCGCATGTATGCAAGCGGCGCGACCTCAATGGTCCCGGCAGCCATGAGGCGCGGGATGGATTCCGGGTCCATCATGTCGTGCAAGGCGTCGTACAAAGGACGCAGATACGGGTCGATCTTGTCGCTCAACGTTCCCGGCAGGAAGCCGAGGCGCTCTCCTGCCTCGACGGCGGGCCGCGTGAGGATGATGCGGCTGACTTCCTTGAGCTGCAGTGCCTGAACGGCTTTGGCCATCGCGAGGTACGTCTTGCCGGTGCCTGCAGGGCCGATCCCGAAGATGACGGTGTTGTCGTCGATGGCGTCGACATAGTTCTTCTGGTTGAGCGTTTTGGGACGGATCGTGCGCCCGCGGTTCGAAAGGATGTTGTGGGTCAGGACTTCCACGGGGTTTTGCAGCGACTGGCTGCGCAACAAGGACACAAGCTGCTGCAGCACGTCCGGAGTGATGACCGTCCCTTTGCCGACCAGGCCGCGGACTTCTTCCAGAAGCCGCATGATCCGGGGAACATCGCTTGACGGTCCGCTGAAGGAGAGCTCGTTGCCGCGCACATGGAAGTCGACGCCGGGGAACTGGGCTTCGATGTAGCGCAACGCCTCGTCATGGCTGCCAAGGGTCTGAACCATCTGATCCGAGTTGTCGAAGATGACAACTTCCGTCCGGGCGCCCGGGACAGAGTGCGGGAACTCGGCCGGACCTGTGTCAACGCTGCCGGCCTTGGGCCGCCCGTTCAATGATTCTGTCATAGTGCTGGCCTCGCGGCCTGTGCTCCTCCGGCTTGGTGATGTCCATCGATTTTCTCCGATGTCCGTCTGCTGGATGGGCGCAGGATCGAGGGCCTCGGATTGCTTTCAATCCTACGCCAGCCAGTCCCAGGGGTGGTTCCGGACCGTGCCCGGCGGGGCTGCGGACGGCCGATCGGTGCCGCTTTGGTATCAACTCGGCATCGACCTCGTATCAATCGCATTGCAGTTGCCCGCCGGAGCATCGAAACGCCAGCCGGGGCCCGTGGGACTATGACAAGCTGATTCATGGGCAAAAATGCCCCTGTGCCCGGCCCCCGGGCGCATGACTCCCCCGCACCACAGCGGCCGAACACGAGCAGGAATCCACCATCACCAGGCCAGCCGGGATTTCACACGGCACGCGCATCCGGAAACGTTCCGCCATGCTCGTGACCGCCCTGACGGCTGCCTTGTTCCTGTCGGGTTGCATTGCCGACCGCACGGTACAGGGATCCACGACGCCGGTCCCCACCCCGACAGTTGCCCTGCAGACGGCCCCGGACAGCAATGCTCCGCTCGAAACAACCCAGGCCTCAAACAAGATCCCCGTGTATTGGATCGGGCGCAGCGACACGGACACCTTCCTGTACCGCGAATTCCGCGACAACCCAGGCAATGAGAACCCCATCACCACGGCCCTGCGGATCATGATGTCCCAGAAGCCGTTGGATCACGATTTCTTCACTCCGTGGCAGACCCCGGGCAGCCTGGCGACCTCGATTTCCGGTAAGAACGTGGTCACGGTCGATGTTTCCCGCGACGCGTTCAATTCCAATCTCGATGCCGGGATGGCGCAGCGCGCGGTCCAGGAACTCGTCTACACCGCTACCGCTGCGGCCGCGAGTTCAGGCCTGATCGATTCCGGACAGCAGATCAAAGTGACCATCCTGGTGGACGGGCACACGGACTACATGGCATTCGGACAGGTCAAACTCGGCGATCCGATGGTCCGCGACGCATCCATGGTGGCACCGGTGTGGATCATCGACCCGCAGGAGGATCTGACCTTGCCTGCCGGTCCGGTCAAGTTCAACGGCCGGAGCACGGATCCCTCGAAGAAGCTGCATTGGCAAATCCTTCGCGAGAATTCAAACGGCGAGAAGTCGTCCTACCTTGCCGGGCAGACCACGGCTTCGACCGTTCCGGGCCAAGGCGGGGTCTTCAGCCTCACAGTGGGGCTTGGAGCGGGCCGCTATGAATTGCGGGTTTCCTTGGTGGGACCCAACGACGCGGACGTCGCGACGGATACCCGGAGTTTCAACGTTCGCTAAGGACGTTCGCTGGTCAAGGACGTGCGCTGCGGGCTACCAGCGCCCCAGGATGTCGCTGGCCAGCACGACGGCGGCAGGACCTGCCGTCGAGGAGCGAAGCACGTGGTGGCCCAAGAGCGCGGTGACGGCGCCGACGTCGCTGAGCTTCGTCACCTCGCGCGGTGAAATGCCGCCCTCCGGGCCGACGATGAGCAGGACTTCCCGTCCCGCTCCGGTATCCGCGTCGGAAACCTGGCTCTGCCACTTCTCCAGGACATCCCGCAGCGGACGTTTCGCGTCCTCGTGCAGGATGATCGCCAGGTCAGCCGCGGCAACCGCCGCAGCCAGTCCGGAGCCGTCGACGGCGGCACGCACCTCGGGAATCCACGCGCGCCGAGCCTGCTTGGCGGCTGCGGTGGCCACGGATTGCCACTTCGCGTGGGCTTTGGCGGCCCGGTCACCCTTCCAACGAACGATCGAACGTTCCGCCTGCCAGGGCACGACGGCGTCGATCCCGAGTTCCGTTGCAGTCTCAACTGCAAGCTCGTCACGGTCGCCCTTCGCGAGGGCCTGGACCAGCACGAGCCGGACGGTTGGCTGCTGCTCCTCAGCGACGGCGGAGGCAAGGACCGTCAAGGTTCCCTGCCCGGATTCCGTCACGGTGCCCGTGAGCCGCCTGCCGGCGCCGTCGGCGATATCGACGGCTTCGCCGATTTCCAGGCGCTTGACGGTGACAGCATGCCTGGCTTCGGCGCCGTCGAGCACGAAAGAGTCACCAGGGCCCAGCCCGTCAAGCGTTCCGGCTGCTGTGAAGAATACGGGGTTGCTCACCGCTACAGGTTACCGAGCTTGTCCCGCAGCTTCGCGAACATACCGCCACTGGCCACAAGCTTGCCTTCGGTGAACTGCTCTCCGCGCAATTTGGCCAATTGGCGAAGCAGGTCTTCCTGCGCGGCGTCGAGCTTGCCGGGGGTCTCAACGTGCAGGTGCACCTTGAGGTCTCCCCGCCCGTAGCCGCGGAGATGGGTGACGCCGAGTCCACGCAGGGTGATGACTTCGCCCGACTGGGTACCCGACTTGACGTCGATTTCCTGGGGGCCGTCGAAAGTATCGAGTTGCAGCTCGGTACCCAGTGCCGCGGCAGTCATGGGAACGCTCAGCGTGGCGTGCAGGTCGTCGCCTTCGCGGATGTAGGTGGGATCGTTGTTGACCCGGATCTCCACGTAGAGGTCACCGGGAGGACCGCCGGCAGGACCTGCCTCGCCTTGCGAAGACAACTGGATGCGCGTTCCGGTGGCGACGCCGCCTGGCACCTTGACGGTCAGCGAACGGCGGCTGCGGATACGGCCCTGGCCGCTGCACTCATTGCAAGGATCCTTGATGATCGAGCCGAAACCTTCGCACGATCCACACGGTGCGGCAGTCATCACCTGGCCGAGAATCGAGCGGACAGCCCGCTGGACCTGGCCCGAGCCGCCACAGATGTCGCAGCGCTCCGGGTGGGTGCCCGGACGGCAGCATGAGCCTTCGCACGTGGGACAGATGACAGCGGTGTCCACCTCAAGCTTTTTGTTGACACCGAAGACCGCTTCGCGCAAGTCGATGCGCACACTGATCAGGGCGTCCTGGCCGCGGCGCATGCGGGATGCGGGGCCCTGCATGCCGCCGCCTCCTCCGCCGAAGAAGGTGTCGAAGATGTCCTGGAAGGCGAATCCCTGGCCCGCGTAGCCTCCGCCGAAACCGTTGTCGGTCCCGTTCTCGTTGCCGGTGGCGTCGTAGACGCGGCGCTTCTGCGGGTCGGAGAGGACCTCGTAAGCGTGGGTCACCGCCTTGAATTCCTCGGCAGCGCCGGCCCCCGGGTTCACATCGGGGTGCAACTTGCGTGCGAGCTTGCGGTAGGCCTTCTTGATCTCCTCGCCGGTTGCTTCCGGCGAGACGCCCAGAACGTCATAGTGACTGCTCAAAGTCGGTATCTCTTCCTTTTTACGGTTCCACTGCTTTTCTTGCGGGGCGGTTTCCAGCCGAAGCCGTCAGCCGCCCAGAATGCGGGAAAGGTAGCGTGCGACGGCACGGACGGCCGCCATGGTGTTGGGATAATCCATGCGGGTGGGTCCAAGAATGCCGATCTTGGCACTGCTGCCCGGACCGTAGCCCGTGGCGACCACCGAAGCCTCGGAGAGGCCGTCATAGGGGTTTTCACGGCCGATGCTCACCGTGACGCCCCGGGGGTCCTCAGCCATGTCCGACAACAGCCGCAACATGACCACCTGCTCCTCGAGCGCTTCAAGGACCGGACCGATGCTCAGCGGGAAGTCCACGTTGGAGCGGGCCAGGTTTGCCGTGCCTGCCATGACCATGCGTTCGTCGCGGCTCCGCTCAGCAAGCCTTTCCAGGCCGTGGGCAAGGACGCCTGCAAGGTTCCGAAGCGCCGGCGGGCACAACGCAACCACCGAGGGCAGGACTTGCGGCATGAGGTCGAGCTGGGAGCCGGCAATGCTCCCAAGGAACCGGGCGCGCAAAGCCATGAGCTCTTCGTCAGTGGCGTCTGCCGCTGCGTGCACAACGCCCTGTTCCACTTTGCCCGAGTCGGCGATCAACACCACCAAGACCTGGCGCGGTGCCAAGAGGACAAACTCAATGTGCCGGACACGCGCGCGGCTCAGGTGCGGATACTGGACGACGGCGACCTGGTTGGTCAGTTGGGAGAGCAACCGGACGGTTCGCTCGAGGATGTCCTCGACGTCGTCAGGCCCCTCAAGCAACGAGTGGATGGCCCGGCGCTCGGCAGCCGAAAGCGGCTTGACCTCGGAAATACGGTCGACGAACAAGCGGTAGCCCTTGTCCGTGGGAATGCGGCCCGCACTCGTGTGTGGCGCAGCAATGAGGCCTTCTTCTTCCAAGAGGGCCATGTCATTGCGGATGGTTGCGCTCGACACCCCCAGATGGTGCCGCTCAACCAAGGCTTTGGAGCCGACGGGCTCGCGGGAGTGAACGTAGTCCTCCACGATGGCGCGCAACACTTCCAGCTTCCGTGGTTCGCTCACTGCCCACCTCCAATCAACATTTCAACAATTAGCACTCAACATGCCCAAGTGCTAACAAGTCTAGTATGAGCCACCTCGTTGTTAGCATTGGTACCGCTCGCGGCGAACATGATTCCCGCGCGGTCCTGGGGAATGCCACGGACCGTGACCGATCCCCCTAGCGCAAAGTGGTGTGAAGACCGTGTCTTACGACAATTGGGGCCCGCAAGACCTCTCCTCGCCGGCCAAACGGCAACTGCCGGAGGTGCCCGTTGAACGCGGGATGGTCCTCGAGGACGTGCAGTCCGGTTGGGTCGGTGCCGTGACCAGGGTGGAGAAGTCCGGAGGCATGCACATTGTGGTGCTTGAGGATCGGCGGGGAAAAGCGAAGTCATTCCGGCTTGGATTCGGATTCCTGCTGGAGGGACAAGCAGTGAAGCTCCTGCCGCCGGCGCCACGCGCGGCCGCCGCCAAGGGCGCGGCGCAAACAGGCAGGACGGCATCGGGATCCGTCCGCGTGGCCGGCCAGCGGGCCCAGGTCGCCAAGGCGAGCCGGATCTGGGTGGAAGGCAAGCACGACGCAGAACTTGTGGAAAAAGTGTGGGGAGATGATCTGCGGGTGGAGGGCATCGTCGTCGAGCCCTTGCATGGCGTGGACGATCTCAAGGCGGCCATTGCCGCGTTCTCCCCCGGCCCTGGCCGCCGGCTCGGAATACTGGTGGACCATTTGGTGCCGGATTCGAAGGAGTCACGGATCGCTGCCGACGCCATGACGCTGCCGGGCGCCGCGGGAAACGTCCTGATCGTAGGACACCCCTATGTGGACGTCTGGCAGGCAATCCGGCCCAAGGTGTTGGGGATCGAGCAATGGCCGACCATCGCGCGTGGCACGGATTGGAAGACCGGCATCCTGCGAGCGTTCGGCTGGCCGCATGAGACGGCCGAGGACGTCGGACTGGGTTGGCAGAAGCTTCTGGGCGCCGTCCACAGCTACGCCGATCTGGAGGCGTCTTTGCTGGGTCGCGTGGAAGAAGTGATCGATTTCCTGACCGTTCCGTGAGGATTGCCTGCCCCCGGGCACTGGAGTTGGTCGGCTGATCGCGTGCCGAGCAAGTATTCTGGGACAGCAACACCGCACCGATAGATACTCGAAGGAAGATACTGTGGCAGACAACGCTCCTGACGATCGGGATGGCACCTCGGGCCAGTCCCAGTACCACGGCGTTCCTGCCAACGCGCTGCCCTTGACCGCCTCGGAGGACCGGCAGTGGGCAACCCTGGCGCACTTCGGCGGGATCCTTGGCTGCGTGCCTTCGCTTCTGATCTACCTGATCTTCCGCGAACGTGGCCCGTTCACGGCACAGGAATCCAGGGAAGCCCTCAACTTCACTTTGCCTCCGACGATTGCCGCCGTGCTCGCCAACATCCTCGTCTTGCTTCCGGTGGTCGGAAACCTGTTCGCTGTCCTTGCCACGGCAATCTGGGTCGCTGTGACCTGTTTCTCGGTGTCGGCCGGAATCCGCGTCAACCACGGACAGCCGCACCGCTACCGCTTCAACCTGCGCTGGATCAAGTAGCCGGTCTTCGCAGGTGCCTGTGACGGTTGGCGCGTCTGCCGTTAGCGCCTGCCGTTAGTCCGGAAGGATCCGGCGCACCACGGCGTCCGCGAGCAGCCGGCCTTTGAGTGTCAGGACCAACCGTCCTTGGAAGGCCGCTCCAGGCTCAACCAGCCCGTCGGCAATGAGGCCTGCGACGGCGTGGCGGCCCACCTTGTCGAGGGCGTCGACCTGAAGCCCGGTGCCGAGGCGCGCCTCCAGCATGATGCGTTCCACTTCCCGGGTTCCGGCGTCGAGCGTTTCGCGTCCAGCGGCCGGCGACACCCCGCTACCGAGCCTGTTGGCATAGGCGGTGGGGTGTTTGACGTTCCACCAGCGGACGCCGCCCATGTGGGAATGCGCACCGGGTCCGATGCCCCACCAATCGTCTCCCCGCCAGTAGGCAAGGTTGTGTTTGCACGCCTGTTCGGGTGTGCGGGACCAATTGCTGACCTCGTACCAGTCCAGTCCGGCAGCGCTGATCAGCTGGTCGGCGAGTTCGTACTTGGCGGCGTGGTCGTCGTCGTCGATTCCGGGAACTTCTCCGCGCCGGATCTGTGCCGCCAGCTTGGTGCCTTCTTCCACGATCAGCGCATAGGCGCTGATGTGGTCCGGACCGTAGGACAGGGCAGTCTCCAGTGAGGTCTGCCAATCAGCCATGGACTCGCCGGGAGTGCCGTAGATGAGGTCAAGGCTCACGGCGAGGCCGGCGTCGCGCGCCCACTGGACCACCAAGGGGACCCGGCTGGGAGTGTGCGTACGGTCCAGGACCTTGAGCACGTGAGGGACCGCCGACTGCATGCCGAAGGAAATCCGCGTAAAGCCCGCGTCCGCGAGCAGCCGGAGGGACTCCGGTGTCACGGAGTCCGGGTTCGCCTCAGTGGTGACTTCGGCCCCCGATTCCAGGCCCCAGTGCCCGACGGCGGCGGTCAAGATGCGTGCGAGATCTTCAGCAGGCAGCAGGGTCGGTGTGCCACCGCCGAAGAACACGGTGCTCAGGGGCCGCTGCGGGAGCCCGGAGGCTTCCATGGCCCGGACGGCGAACTCCACTTCCGAAATGGCAGTCGACGCGTAGGCGTCCTGGGAGGCGCCGCCGCCAAGCTCGGTGGCGGTGTAGGTGTTGAAATCGCAGTATCCGCAACGCACGGCACAGAACGGTATGTGGACGTACAGCCCGAACTTGCG